>Ga0209928_1000125_pt1 | contig 16838 bp, 17 predicted proteins | sample SalPonF2_B_D2_MG_FD_185727 | JGI IMG/M metagenome (GOLD analysis project Ga0209928, IMG submission 185727) | Salt pond soil microbial communities from South San Francisco under conditions of wetland restoration - Salt Pond MetaG SF2_B_D2_MG... ...
GTGGTGGTCGTCGCGGTGGTCGGCGTCGCTGTCGTGGTGGTCGTGGTGGTGGTAGTCGTGGTCGTGGTGGTAGTCGTAGTCGTAGTCGTGGTTGTGGTGGTCGTCGTGGTGGTCGGCGTCGCGGTCGTCGTGGATATCGTCGGCGGCTGTGTCGTGGTCGACTGGGAGGCGTTCTCGTCGGCGAGCGATGGGCCGACGACTCCGCTATGGGTCGTCGCCAGGAGGACGAGGACGGTCAGGAACACGCCCAGTGCCGCGTCTGTCGAGCGGTTCATCTCGATGTAGGCCGTTCGCCCCGATTCGGCCTTTGTTATGTGCCGTCTGCGGCGGGCGGAAGTCCGGGATTACCGGTGCCGGCGGCCGTTCTCACCGGGCGGGAGGTCGGACAGGCGCGCGATTCGATGGGCAGCGGTTCGCCGACCCTCCGGTAACGCGCTCCTACGAACCGGGCTCGCCGGTCGCTCCGGGCCGCCGGGATGTGCACGTCCGTGGACATGGAAAAGCATTAACCCGCCCCGGACCACCATGACGATGAATGAGTCTGTCCGATTCGGACCGCGAACTCGTCGAGGCGGAGCTCGGCCGTCCGCCGACGCCCGCCGAGGAGGCCCTCTTCGAGAACCTCTGGAGCGAGCACTGCGCCTACCGGTCGTCCCGACCGCTCCTCTCGGCCTTCGAGAGCGAGGGCGACCAGGTCGTCGTCGGACCTGGCGACGACGCGGCCGTCGTCGCCGTGCCGACGCCAGGGGACGGTGCCGACTTCTACCTCACCTTCGGCATCGAGAGCCACAACCACCCCTCCTACGTCGACCCCTACGACGGCGCGGCGACCGGCGTCGGCGGCATCGTCCGCGACACGCTCTCGATGGGGGCCTACCCCATCGCGCTCGCCGACTCGCTGTACTTCGGCTCCTTCGACCGCGAGCACTCCCGCTACCTGCTGGAGGGCGTCGTCGAGGGCATCGGCGACTACGGCAACTCCATCGGCGTGCCGACCGTGGGCGGCAGCACGCAGTTCCACCCGGACTACGAGGGCAACCCGCTCGTCAACGTCGCCTGCGTCGGCCTGCTGTCCGCCGACCGCCTCGTGACGGCGGCCGTCACCGAACCCGGGAACCGGCTCGTCCTCGTCGGGAACGCGACGGGCCGCGACGGGCTCGGTGGCGCCTCGTTCGCCAGCGAGGACCTCGCGGAGGACGCCGAGACGGAGGACCGCCCGGCCGTCCAGGTCGGCGACCCGTACACGGAGAAGCTGCTCATCGAGGCCAACGAGGACCTGCTCGACGCCGACCTCGTGGCGGCGGCGCGTGACCTCGGGGCGGCCGGGCTCGGCGGCGCGACCAGCGAGATGATCGCCAAGGGCGGACTCGGTGCAACGCTGGACCTCGACGCCGTCCACCAGCGCGAGCCGAACATGAACGCAGTGGAGATACTGCTCGCCGAGTCACAGGAGCGGATGTGCTACGAGGTCCGCCCCGAGAACGTCGACGCCGTCCGCGAGGTCGCCGCGCACTACGACCTCGGCTGCTCGGTCGTGGGCGAGGTCACCGACACCGGCCGCTACGTCTGCACCGTCGACGGCGAGACGGTGGTGGACGTCCCCCCAGAGTTCGTTGCCGACGGCGCACCGATGAACGACCTGCCGGCCGTAGAGCCACCTGCGCCCGAGTGCGACCTCCCGGCGATGGACCTCGCCGCCGCCTTCGAGGCGGTCGTCGCCAGCCCGAACACCGCCGACAAGGAGTGGGTCTACCGGCAGTACGACCACGAGGTCGGCGTGCGAACGGCGATGCGCCCCGGCGACGACGCCGCGGTCCTGGCACTTCGAGAGGTCGAGGGGGACCCGACGACCGGCGTCGGTCTCGCGCTCTCGTCGGGAGCGAATCCGCTCTGGACCAGCGTCGCGCCCTACGACGGGGCGCGGGCCGTCGCGCTGGAGAACGTCACCAACCTCGCGGTGAAGGGTGCGCGACCCCTGGCCGCCGTCGACTGCCTCAACGGCGGCAACCCGGAGAAGCCGGTGGTCTACGGGGCCTTCACGGCCATCGTGGACGGGCTGGCCGACATGTGCCGGGCGCTCGACGTACCGGTCGTCGGCGGCAACGTCTCGCTGTACAACGACTCGGTGAGCGGTCCCATCCCACCGACGCCGACGCTCGCCGTGATGGGTACCCGTGACGGCTACGACGCGCCGCCGGCCGAACTCGCCGGCGAGGGCACGCTCCTGCTCGTCGGCTACCTCGCGACCGACCTGGGCGGCTCGGAGTACCTGGCCCAGATGGGCGGTTCCGATAGCTTCCCGGCGCTCCCGTCGGACCCGGCGGGGGTCGTCGCCGCGCTCGCCGCCCTCGCCGACCTCGACTCGACCCGCGCCGTCCACGACGTGAGCGACGGCGGCCTGGCGGTCACGCTCGCGGAGATGGTCGGCGCGGCCGGTGCGACGGTCGAACTCGACGCCGACCCGGCGGCGCTCTTCTCCGAGACGCCGGGCCGCGCGGTCGTCGAGACGACCGACCCCGACGCCGTCCGCGAGGCGGTCGCGGGGGTCGCACCGGTCTCGGAGATCGGGCGGGCCACGAGCGACGGCACGCTCTCGATCACCGTCGGCGACGAGACGCTCTCCTACGACGCCGAGACGCTGGTAGAGCTGCGAGACGTGCTGGAGCGCGAGCTCTCGTAGGGCCTGCACCGTCGGGTCGATGTACGGTGACGGACAGCCAGTCGAGAACGCGTAGCTGACCGGTGGTTCGGTCACGACGGGGCTGTAGAGTCGAGGCGTCGTCCGTCCGCGGTTCGAATCAGAAGACGAGCGGCAGGCCGAAGACGACGAGGAGGCCGACCGCGAGCACGACGAGGCCGATCCAGACCTGTCCCATCGTGAACTCCTGCATCGGTGCCGTCGTGCGCAGTTCGCCCGAGACGTGCTCCTCGTGGGCCGCGTCGTCGCTCATGGACGGGGGTTGGGCGACCTCCTACTTTGTCTTATCGGAGCGTCGCGGGCGGGGTTTCCTGCACGTTCGTCCGCCTGTTTCCACCGACGATTGCGACTCGAAGCTGGCGTTCGCAGTCAGTCGCCGTCCACGTGTTGCCGGACGACGTGTACGTCGTAGGTGGCGTCGCTGGCGACGTTGCCGCCGACGCTGACGAGCGAGCCGACGATGCGGCCGGCGTTCGGGCTGCCGACGAAGACCACGGACGCCCCGGCCCGGCGGGCCGCCCGGCGGATGGCGAGCGCGATGACGCCCCGCGGCGCGTAGGTGTCGACGCTCCGGAACTCCAGGGTCGCGCGGGGGGCGAGCTCTGCCACCCGCGCTCGCAGGCGCGACCGTATCCGGTCGCCGTCGAACGGTTCGTCCGCGTCGAGCCAGCCGTTCTCGCTCGCGTACCGGCCGTTCCCTTCCGGGACGACCGTGACGACGACAACTACCTTCCCCGTGTCGTCCGCGACACTCGACCGCGCGCGAGCGCCCTGACCGAGAGTGGCGTTCCGTCGAAGGCGACTACGTAGGTCATCGCACGCTCGGTTCTACCCCCCGGCCACCGTAAAGCTATGCCCGGGACAGGTTCGGCCGGTGGCGAAACCGTGAAAGCCGCCTGTGCCGAAAGCGGAGTATGCTGACCAAGCGGATCATCCCGTGCATCGACGTGGACGTCGACGACGACGGCGAGGCCGCCGTCTACACGGGCACCCACTTCGAGGACCTGCGCTACACGGGCGACCCGGTCGAGATGGCCAAAGAGTACAACGAGTCCGGGGCGGACGAGTTCGTCTTCCTCGACATCACCGCCAGCGCCCACGGGCGGGAGACGATGCTGGACGTGGTCTCTGCCGTGGCTGACGAGGTGTTCATCCCGCTGACGGTCGGCGGCGGCATCCGCACCACCGACGACATCCGGGAGACGCTCCGCGCGGGCGCGGACAAGGTCTCCATCACGACGGGCGCGCTCGAACGACCGACGCTGGTGAACGAGGGCGCGGCGGCGTTCGGCAGCCAGTGCATCGTCATCAGCGTGGACGCCCGCCGCCGCTTCGACGAGGACGGCGAGCACTACGCAGAGGTCGAGGGCGAGTCCTGCTGGTTCGAGTGCACGGTCAAGGGCGGCCGCGAGGGGACCGGCATCGACGTACTCGAGTGGGCAGCCGAGGCCGAGCGGCGCGGCGCGGGCGAGCTGTTCGTCAACTCCATCGACCGCGACGGCACGAAAGAGGGCTACGACCTGCCGCTCCTGGAGGCCGTCTGCGAGACGGTCTCGACGCCCGTCATCGCCTCCTCGGGCTGTGGCAGCCCCGAGCACATGTACGAGGCGTTCGCGGTCGGCGCGGACGCCGCGCTCGCGGCCTCCATCTTCCACTTCGGGGAGTACACCATCGAGGAGACCAAGCAGTACCTCGCCGACCGCGGCGTCCCCGTCCGGCTCTGAGCGGCCGAACGAGCGTGAGGCTGAACCCGCGGCTGGTCGAACCGGCGTGACGGTGAATGGTCGGCCACGCTGTCCGCCCCCGCTGGCGCGGCCGGTTGTAAGTGTTTGTAAGAGTTGTAAGTTTCTGTAATTCACCTGCAGGCGACGGGTTCACGGGGTGAACGGTGCTCGGGGTCACTCCCGGCGAGCGGTGAGGCAGATTCGACCGATGAGGCCCCTCGACCGGTGAGGCCACTCGGACGAGCGAGCAGAGACACTGGACGAGCGAGCAGAGACCGAGTGAGCAGAGACGGGGAGAAGATGTCCGATTAGCGGGTGGTTCAGACCGCCGTCTCGAAGGCGTCCCTGAACGCCTCGGTCTGTGCCTTGACCGTGCCGGCCGCCTCCTCGAGGACCTCGAGGGGGTCGAAGCCGTCCTCGGTCTTGATGGTGAGCACCGGGTCCGTCTGCCCGCCGGACTGCTCGGGGTTCATGTCGTAGGTCGCGGCCGCGACGCCCTCGGTCTCCAGGAGCGCCCCCTTGAGCACGTTCATGAACGTGTGGTCCTCCCCGGCGATCTCGATGCTGAGTTCGTTCTCGCCCTTCTCGATAACCCGTAGGTCCATACTCCGGGTTGGCCGGAAAGCCGTTTAAAGGCTACGAACGGTGTCCCGCGTGTGTGCGGCGGGGTTTATGCCCTCGCGGCGTCGACCAGCGGGCATGGCTACCGTCCGCCTGCTCCGGAACGCGACGCTCCTCGTCGACCTCGACGGCGTCACGTTCCTCGTCGACCCGATGCTGGGCCCGCCCGGGGCGTACCCGCCGATCCAGAACACGCCGAACGACCGACGCAACCCCCTCGTCCCGCTGCCCGACGTCCCGCTCGACCACGACGCCGTCCTCGTCACCCACCGCCACCTGGACCACTTCGACGACGCGGCCCGCGAGACCCTGGCGGCCGACGTTCCGCTGTTCTGCCAGCCCGTGGAGGCCGACGCGTTCCGCGAGGAGGGCTTCACCGACGTCCGCCCCGTCGACGAGGAGGCCACCTTCGAGGGCGTGACCATCACCCGGACGCCGGCCCGCCACGGTCACGGCGAGCTCGCCGAACGGATGGCGCCCGTCTCGGGGTTCGTCCTCGCAGGGGACCGCACGCTCTACGTCGCCGGGGACACGGTCTGGTACGAGGCGGTCCCGGCGACCCTCGACCGCTACGACCCGGACGCGGTCGTCGTCAACGCCGGCGCCGCCCGGTTCGTCGAGGGCGAGCCCATCACCATGGACGAGGCTGACGTCCGGGCCGTACGCGACCACGTCCCCGCGGACTGCACCGTCGTCGCCGTCCACCTGGACGCCATCAACCACTGCCTGCTCGCGCGGGACGAGCTCCGGGCCGCCGTCGATACCGTCGAGATCCCCGACGACGGCGAGGTCGTGCAGCTGTAGGTAGTCGGTTCTGCCCCGTCGTCGTCGCGGCCCCAGTAGCCCGTTCCTCCTTCACTGCCTTGATAAGTACCCCGCACCCAGGCACCAACATGGCCGACCTGTCGTTGGCGCTCCGCGTCGCCGTCCCCCTCGCGCTGCTCGGCTCCGCGGGCGCCGTCTGGTGGCTCGACCGACCCCGGGGCGCGTGGGGCCGGCGGGTTCGCTCCCGGCTCCTGCTCGGGGTCCCCTGGGGGACGCTGGTCACCCTCGCCGTCGTGCTCTCGGTCTACCTATTCGTCCAGGACGGCCTCCACGACTGGTACCACCCGCTCGTCGTCCCCTTCTCCTCGTGGTCCTACCTCTACCCGCTCGGGGTCCTGACCGCGCCGTTCGCCCACGCCAGCCCCAGCCACCTGACGGGAAACCTCCTCGGGACCGTCGTGCTCGCGCCGCTGGCCGAGTACGCGTGGAGCCACTTCCCCACCGGCCGCGGGACGAGCGCCTTCGGGTCGCTCCGCACGAACCCGTACGTCCGCGCGTTCGTCCTCTTCCCGCTCGGCGCGGTCGCCGTCGCGCTCGGGACGAGCCTCTTCTCCTGGGGGCCGGTCATCGGCTTCTCCGGCGTCGTCTTCGCGTTCGCCGGCTTCGCGCTCGTCCGGTACCCGCTGGGCCTGGTCGTCGCGCTCGCCGCCCGCAGCATCGTCGAGACGGCCTACTACGCGCTCCGCGACCCGGTGGTCGTGGGCCAGGCGTCCCCGTCGTTCAACCAGCCGTGGTGGTACGGCATCGCCGTTCAGGGCCACCTGCTCGGCTTCCTCCTCGGCGTCGCCGTGGGCGTCGCGGTCCTCGGGCGTCGCCGTGAGCGCCCCTCCGCGCTCAGACTCTGGACCGGGAGCCTGCTGTTCACCTCGTCGCTGGCGCTCTGGGCCATCTGGTGGTACCGCGGCCCCGAGCGCTACGTACTATACCGCGGCTTGGGCGTGTTCGTGCTGGTCGTGCTCGCGACGCTCGTCGCGCTCGCGGTCAACACCTCGGACCGGCCGCTGTTCGGCCGTCGCGGGACCGACCGGTCGACCGCCGTGGCGACCGACGGTTCCTCGCCCCCGCCCGGTGCGGACTCGGCGTCCCCCGGGGGCGACTCGTCGTCCGCCGCCGGCGCTCTCACCCGGCACCAGGCGGCTACGATGCTCCTGCTGTTGCCCGTGCTGACGATGGCGTTCGTGGCCGTCCCGCTGAACCTGACGACCGTCTCGGCCGCCCACGCGAGCCCGAACGCCAGCGTCCAGGTCCGAGGCTACACGGTCACCTACGCCGAGGACGTGCCGAACCGGAAGATCCCGGCTTTCGACGTCTCCATCTTCGGCGAGACCACGAACGTCACCACGAGCGGCGTCATCGTCGTCAACCGCGACCGGCACATCTGGACCCAGGAGGTGTCCGCCAGCGAACTCGCGTTCGGCGGCCAGCGCGCGGTCGAGGTGGGCGGGCTGGGCTGGAAGCGGACGGTCGTCGCCCACCGCGAGGGCTGGGTCACGGACGGCGGGGCGAGGACCTACCAGGTCTGGCTCAAGGTCGAGGGCCGCGACTGGAGGCCCGTCTTCGCGTCGCCGCCCGCCAACGTCTCGGCCGTCCTGGCGGGGAAGAACGTCTCCATCGTCCCCCACGACGGTCGGTTCACCATCGCGGTCACCCGGCACAACGAGTCGGTCGGCGGCGGCCCCGTCCCCCAGGTGAACCAGACCATGACCACGGCGGGCATCCGGTTCGTGCGCAACGAGAGCCAGCTGATCGCCACCTACAACGGTACGCGGGTTCCCATCGCGCACCGCGAGTCCTACGAGTGAGGGACCGAACTCGAGGCGGGCGCTGAGCCGTCGACTGCCGCCGACTCACCGCTCCCACTCGATGCGGAAGACCTCCGCCAGGAGTTCCCGACGCTCGGCCCGGTGGAACGGGAACTGCCGGTCGAGTTCGATGGTCGCCCGGAAGGCGTGCGTGACCGTCCCGCCCGAATCGGCGGCGAACGCGCGCACGAAGTCGGCGCTCCCCTCGTTGTGTATCGAGTAGGAGACCCGAGCGATGGCCGCCGCCGTCGCCAGGAACGCCCGGTCGGCGTGCTCGGCCCCTCGCTGTGCGCCGAACGGGGGGTTCATCACGACCGTCACGGGCTCGGGGGGACAGAGCGGCGCGCGGGTCGCGTCCGCGAGGAGCCAGTCGACGGCGACGGGCGCGCCGACCGTGCGCTCGTTCTCGCGGGCGACCGCGAGCGCGCCCGGGTCCACGTCGAGTGCGAGCACGCGCGCCGGCTCGCAGAGGGCCGCACCGAGGGCCAGCATCCCGGTGCCCGTGCCGAGGTCGACGACCGTGCGCCCCGCCAGGTCGTCGTGGAGCGTCGCGCGGTGGAGGACGTGGGCGGCGACGGCTGCTGGCGTCGGGTACTGTTCGAGGGGGACCCTGGGCGACTCGAAGCCGGCGACTGCCGAGAGACGGCGCTCCAGGGTCCGCTTCATACCGGCTCTCTGCGCCGGAGGAGAAAGAGCGTTACGAGCGCGAGAGCGAGATTGCGCCTTACGAGAGCGAGAGCGGGCCGTCAAGTTCGAGGCGCACGCCGTCACGGCGGGCGCGCTCGGCGCAGGCGTCGAGGGCCGGCCGGACCGTCGTCGCGTCGGCGACCTCGTCGAAGGTCACCGTGACGGTGCCGGCGCCGAGGAAGGCCGCCGCGCGCACGTGCTCGCGCACGCGGTCGACCTCGTCCTGCGTGGCGAGCGAGGCGGGCTCGTCGAAGCAGGCCTCGACGACGAGCCGCGCCGGCACGAGGTCGTGCTCGTCGAGGTCGCGCTTGACCGTCCGGAGGTGTGCCGGCGCGGTCGAGTCGAGCGCGCTCGCGTCGAGCGCGACGGGCGTCGCGTCCTCGGGCTGACAGTGCTGGATGGCTCGGGTCTCCGCCGCGGACCGTGTCGTGCTCATGCTACCCACACATACATACCGGACATACTTGAATCTTTGCGAATGCACAGTAGTAATCCCCCGCCCGGTTCGGAGCACCGGACCTGCCGCTATCCGGGGGCGGGTGGCGGGATAACCGACACGTCGAGCCGGCAGGACGGGTACGGTCGCGGCTCACCAGGTCCCGTGGAAGGTGTCGAAGGAGAGGGAGTCGAGGGGACGCTCGCCGGTGGCGATGCGGTACTCGCCGGGGGTCAACATGGGCTTCTTGAACCGGGGGCCGTCGTCGGTGGTGATGCGCGGACAGCCGGTGTTGACGTAGGCGTCAAGCCCGAAGTTGAGCAGGCGGTCGGGGGTGACCTCGTCCATCGTCAGCAGGTAGGCGTTCTCGTTCGACTCCACTATCTCCCGGGCGACGTCCCAGCGGCCCTGGCCGATCTTGGTGCAGAAGATGACGCCCCAGCGCTCCGCGTCCATCGCCCGGTGGACCGCGGCGTAGCGCTGTTTGAGGAACGTCTCCGTGTCGGCGACGGTGACGACGTTGTTCACGGGGTCGGCGATGACGACGCGCTTCTCGGGGTGCTCCATCGCCAGGCCGAGCGGGTGGAACTTCCCACCGCCGACGTAGAGCACCTGGTCGGCATCGACGTCGGCGGAGGCGTAGTTGCAGCCGAGCACCTGCCCCTCGTGGGTCAGGCGCTCGTCCCCGCGCCGGGTGTGGACCGCGTAGCCGCGTTCCTCCAGGAACGCCCGCATCTCGTCGAACCGGTTCATGTGCTGGGCCGTCGTCACCAGCCCGACGTCGGAATCCTCCTCGGGCGGCGCGAGCTCGGCGAGCGCCTCCTCGACGATGGGCCGCACCTCCACGTTCGAGAACAGGGGGACGTAGATGATCTTCTCCGACTCCTTCATCGGCGAGTGCCCGAAGTGGACGAACACGTCTGTCCGCTTCATGAGGAAGGTGTCGAGGTCGCAGGCGCCGTAGCAGGGCTGGCCCGAGATGAGCACCCGGACGTCGTCGCCGAGGATGGTCCGGAGGTCGTCGGCGACCGCCGGCCCCCGGCGCTTGAGCCCTTCGGGGAACTGCAGGCCGACGGTCTCGGCGTCGCGCTCCTCTGCGGCCGCCGCGATGCGGTCGAGCTCGTAGTCCCACTCCCGGTCGTGTTTCAGCGCCATCCCCGTGTTCCGCAGGTCGCCCGCGGAACGCGTCTCGTCGGTCATTGGCCCCGCTACTTGCCGCGAGCGTTTAACCCCGGCGTTTGTCGGTCAGTCGTCGTCCGGCTCCGTGGAGCGACGCGGGGTCGTCGTCGGTTGATTCGCGGCGTAAAGCGACTGTCTCTGGAGCATCGTCGCCTTGTAGTCGACGTAGAAGGTCGTGAGCGCGGCGACGACCAGCACGACGAGTATGGCCCCGAGCGCGACCGTCTCCGGTGGTACCGTGGTGGTCATCGGTTCACGCATCTACTGGGGCCGCCCCCTCAAAGGCGTACTGGTTGCGGCCGGCCCGGAGCGACCGGCGGGAGATGGACCGGGCCGTCGCACGCGACGAATCCGTCCCGCTTCCGGCACCTTCAAAACGCCGCCGCCCCAAGCCCGAGACATGAGCGTCGAATCCGAGCGGACGAGCGACGAGGACGCGGCGAGCGTCGAGACACTGGCCGAGGAGCTGGGCCAGGCGCTCTCTTCCCTGCCCGTCCACCGGGAGTTCGAGGCCGCGAAGGCCGCCGTCGAGGCCGACGGGGGGCTCCAGGCGCAGATCTCCGAGTTCGAGCAGCTCCGCCAGGAGTTCCTGCTCGCGCGCCAGACGGGCGAGGCGACCCAGGCGGACGTCGAGAAGCTCCAGTCGGCCCAGCGGGAGCTCCACGACCAGCCGACGATGGCCGCCTACCTCGAGGCAAAACAGCAGCTCCAGCTCCGGCTCGAGGGCATCAACGCGACGATCTCCGACCCGCTGGCCGTGGACTTCGGCGGCGAGGCCGGCGGCTGCTGTCACGACTGAGCCTATCGTTTCTTCCGCCGTCTCTCTCCCCGCGCGAAGCGCAATCGCACCCAGACGGCACCCATCGACGCCCGCAATCAGAAGGCTTAGACGGCCCCCCGACGCAGACCCTTCCATGTCGATACACTCCGACTGGGGCGACTGGCTGCCCAGGGCCGTCGCCGACGCCGACCCCGACGGCGTCGACGTCTGGTATCTCGGCTGCAACGGCTTCGTCCTGAAGGGGCGTGCGGGAACGACGCTCTTCATCGACCCGTACCTCGGCACGGGCGACCCGCCGCGGACCGTGCGAATGGTGCCGGTGGCCTTCGACCCCGAAGACGTCTCGGAGGCAGACGCCGTCATGGCGACCCACGAGCACACCGACCACGTCCACGGTCCCAGCCAGGCACCCATCCTCGCCGGCACGGGCGCGCAGTTCTACGCGCCCGACGACAGCCTCGCGGTCGCGCTCGACGAGGAGCGCTGGCCCGACCGCTGGGACGTCGCCGACGAGCAGTTCACGCAGGTCGCCGAGGGAGAGACCTACTCGGTCGGTGAGTTCACTGTCCACGTCGAGGCCGCCCACGACCCCGACGCCACGCACCCCGTGAGCTACGTCGTCGAACACGACGCGGGCACGTTCTTCCACGGCGGCGACACCAAGCCCGGCGACGCGCTCGCGGACGTCGGCGCGCGCTACGACGTCGACCTCGGCGTCGTCGCGTTCGGCTCGGTCGGCCGGATCCCCGACAAGGAGACGCGCGAGCCGCGGCTGACGCGCTGGTACTGCGACGAGAACGAGGCTGTCGAGGTGGCCGCGGCGGTCGGGATGGACCGCCTGCTCCCCTCGCACTGGGACATGTGGCGCGGCCTGACCGCCGACCCCGCGGCCCTGCGACACCACGTCCGGAGCTTCGAGCACCCGCGGCGGCTGGAGCTCGTCGAGATCGGCGACCGGGTGTCCCTCTGACGCCAGGGCGGTCGGTAGTTTCCACGTTCGCGGCCGTTCTATTTATGTAGCCCTCTGAGAATGGGACAGACATGCGAGCGCTCCTCACGACGGGCAGTCCGACTGCCAGCGTAGCTCCCCTGGCCACGAGAGAGGTGGGCCCATGAGCGACGAGGTCTCCGTAGCGACCGACGGGGTGACCGTGGTCAAATCGTACGAGTCGGAGAAGTTCCCGGTCCCGGCGATCGCCTTCGAGATCAGCTCCGACCGCGAGGACGCGGTGGCCCTCGTGCTGACCGACGAGATCCCCGACGAGTTCACGATGGACCGCATCGGCTTCCACCCCGATTACGACAGCGACAACTGGACTGCCTACCAGGACCAGCGGGTCCGGTACGCGCGGACGCTAGAGGCGGGCGCCGCGGTCACGACCGTCTACGGCATCCGCCTCGACGACGAGGGCGATTCGACGGCGTTCCTCGACGAGCCGGCAGTCGACGTGACGCCGCTGGACGAGGTCGACGAGGACGCGGACCGCCCGGGCGTCGTCGTGGACGAGTCCGACCTGGACGACATCGTTCCCGCGGAGCGCACGGCCGTCGTCCGCGAGGCCATCGCGGAGGACGAACCGGTGCCGGGACTCGACGACGGGCCGGCCGACGATGGGGCGGCGGACGTCGCGGTGACCGAAGCGCCCGCGGACGGCGACGACGATGCAGTCGCTGCCGACGATGCGACGGTCGACCCGCTCGCCGGGGTCGGGACGGTGGACGACGTCGACGACGAACCGCCGCAGGACGACGTTGGAGACGAGGGGACCGCGGACGGAATCGACGAGACGGACGAGCTAGAGGTCGAGGGCACTGCGGGCGATGACCCGGCGGTATCAGCCGACCCGCTCGCAGACGAGAGCGAGCCAGTCGACGGGACCGACCCGCTCGCGGACGAGAGCGAATCGCCCGACGCGGGCACCCCGGCGGACGAGGCCGACGCGGCAGACGACGCGAGCCCGGAACCGGCGGACCTGCTCGAGGCGGACTCACTGGACGGGGAAACCACGCCCGGACCCGACGAGCAGACCGGCGGGGCCGTCGACGATGCCGCAGAGATTCCGGGTGGCGGCGTCGCGGACCGGCCGCTCGCCGCGACCCTCGCGGCGGAGATACGGGCCGGCGAGGTGGCCGAGGAGGACCTGACGGTGCTCCGCGACGCGCTCGGCGGGGAATCCGGTGGCGACCGCGCCGAGGAAGTGCGGCTCGACCACCTCCAGGCCCGCGTCTCGGACCTCGAGGCGTACACCGACGCGCTCGAGTCGTTCATCGACGGCACCGGGACCGCACGCGACCTGCTCGACGGGGTGCAGGACGACGTCTCGGCGCTCGCGGCGCGGACCGACGACGTCGAGGCCGCCGTCGACAGGGCCGGCCGGGACCGGTCCGAGCTTCAGGACGCCCTCGACGACCTCGCGGTCGGCGAGGACGCGTTGACCGAACTCGAAGCGGACGTCGACCGGCTCCGCGCCGACCTCGACGCGCTGGACGAGCGCGTCGCCGGCGTCGAGGACGCGGAGGCCCGCCTGGAGGACCTCCGGGCGGACGTCGACGAGGACGTCGACTCCCTGCACGACGACATCGAGGAGCTGCGGGAGTGGCGGGACCAGCTGACGAACGTCTTCGGCGGGTAGGTGGGCTATCGGGTCGAGTTCGTGCTCCCCGGTCCCGCCAGTAGGGGTTCGGTCGCCTTCCAGTGCCATTCGCCCGGGATGCCCCCGTCCGAGGGCGAGAGCCGGACTCCGCGCGCATCCCGCGAACCCCGCCTCGAAAGTATAGCGGAATATGGTATACATCTCCGCTCTGCGACAACACTACCACGTTGTGGTGGCCATTCGACGACCTCACGCGGCCGCGAGGGTGGCGCTGGACCCGGGTTCTCGTGGCGACTCCCCCACCACCAACGCTTGGCGCGGCGAACTCGGTTGGAGATGTCCCTTCCGCTCCGGTGGCTCGGTGTCGAGGCCACCGCCAGTGCGGTCCGTCGGAGCCGGCGGGCCACACACGGTGGATACCTCTCTCTCCGTGGCCAGCGTTCGGTTTCGTCGGTGGTCGAACCAGCCCACCGACTGGGTTAGCCTCCTCACGGACCGGGTCGCTGGTTGTGGTGGTGTCCGTCTGCCCAATCCAGTTCGCGAGCGACAGCGCGTGCCGTGCAGGATTGAACCGTCAACGAACCGACGAGACTCGACTCGGTTCTCCCTCCAGGCCCAATAGACACTTATCTCTCTATGTGGGCCAAATATTCCGATATTCAGTACTAAATAAAGAGATATAAATTACAAGCCCGTCGAATTACGGTCTCAGAGAGTGAGATAAGGGCACTTATCTGTGTACGTGGGACAAGATTGAAGTGCCGGGGATGAGTGGCCCCTCGTGATGAGCGACGAGGCAGTGGAGACGGACCGGACCGTCGTGAAGACGTACGTTCCGCGCTACCAGAAGGACGCCTGGCGCGAACACGCGGAGGCACTCGACATGAGCCAGAGCGAGTTCGTCAGGGCGATGGTACAGGCCGGGAGGCGGGGGTTCGCGCTAGAGCCCGGGGAAGGCGGTTCTCGGGACGCCACCCCTGGGGGTGACGGTCTCGAAGACCGGCTCCTCGCGATACTCGCCGTGGACCGCCATCTCTCGTGGGACGAACTCGTCGCCGAGCTGTCGAACGACTTCGAGGAGCGCCTCGAAGACGCCCTCCAGGGGCTCCAGGCGGGCAACAGGGTGCAGTACAGCGGGCGGAACGGCGGCTACACCCTCTCGGGGGAGGTCCGATGAGCAGCGCGACCGCCGCGGAGGAGGTCGCAGACCCCATCGCGTACTTCGTCGAGGACCTGACCTTCCACGGCAAGAGCGAGCGGACGCGGGAGGCCTACCAGCGCGTGCTCCGACGGTTCGAGGCGTACCTCCAGGCCGAACACGGGACAAGCGTGGCCGAGGCCGACCGCCGAGCGTGTCTCGCCTGGATCCACACCCTCCGCGGGACGGTCTCGCCGAGCACGGTCGCCACCTACGCCTCCTACCTCCACCGATTCTACGCCTACATGACCCAGGTCGGCGTCTTCGACGCCAACCCGATGACGCTCGTGATGGAGGAGATGGACGAATCGATCGACACCGACCCGACGCGACGGGACATCACGATCCCGGACATGCGGACGTTCGTCGCGTCTATCGGCCATCCCCTCGAACGGGCGGTGGTGCTCGCGCTGTTGAAGACCGGGATGCGGGTCGGCGAGCTCTGCAACCTCGATCTGCGGGACCTCGCCCTCGACCGGGACGCCGTTCGGGACACCTACGCCCTGGGTGAACGAGCACAGCTCGACGGCCGTCCGGACACCATCTTCGTCGCGAGCGACGTCGCGCGCGGGGCGGTGGTGAACGGCGAGCGCCGGACGGCGTCGAACAAGCGCAAGCGAACGACCCTCGTGCCCGTCGACGGGGAGCTCGGGACCGCGCTGTGCCGCTGGCTGGCGATTCGCCCGGACGCGATATCGCCCGCTCAGCCGCTGTTCGTCAGCACGAGCGACGAGTGGGGCGCCCGCCTCACGCCCGAGATGGTCCGTTCGATGGTCGAGCGCCACGCCCGCGGGTTCGGCTGGTACCGGACCGGCGGCGGGGCCGAGGAGAACGTCACCCCTCATTACTTCCGGCACTTTTTCACCACGCACCTCCGGGACCGCACGGGCGACCGCGGCGTCGTCAAGTACCTCCGGGGCGACGTCGCCGAGGACATCATCGACACCTACACGCACAACTGGGGCGACCGCGTGCGCGAGGTGTACGAAGCGAACATCTACTCGCTCTGTTAGCCGTTCACGGCGCTCGTATCGGCTGATTTCGAGGGTTTTGGATTCGAGGTGGGATGGCAGTGGCCAGGAGGTACCCACGTCGGAGGGGCTGTAGAACCTGGCGCGGTCGCTTCCTGGCGTATCCATCCCCGTCGGGTCCTCCGTGAGCCGACGTGCGATAGCCGGATGCTGGTTTCGAGTATCTCTCGGAATGGGTTCGGCTCCGCCACCCACGGTCCCCACTGACCAGCCTCTGCACCCTGTTACTGCGTCGGCACCGGGGATTCTGGTACTATTGCCGGACAGGGATTGCCCGACATCGAGGATATACACCATATGGCGCTATACGCAACTGGCATGTCCTGTACGTCCAGAGGTTCGGAGGATGGATTCCTACAAACCATCACGGTTCTGCATGGTCTGCGGGACTCCCCTTCGGTTCCGTCGGTAGCGAGTTGCCGTCGTTCGACCTTCTAATCGCAGGACAGACGCGGTAGCAGCCCGAGTTCAAGCGATCACGGGAGGAGATCCGAGTCGATAACGTCCGAGCAATCGACGGGAATCCCTTCCCACGCCGCATCCACCGCGTGATACCCAGTCCAGCCTTCGCTCTCGAGGACGTCGGCACACGCTTCACAGAACTCGGTCCGAGAGATGAGACCGTTATCGTAGAGGATGTAAAACAGGAAGGTCGGCGGGACGACACTCGCGTCGAGATCTCGATTCTGAATTTCGCGTCGAATCGAGTGACGACCGTGGGCGTCCATCATCACGACGTAGTCGACGGCGTCGGGATGTTGGACGAGCTGTTGTTCGAGCGATTGTTCCCCGGCATCCGCGCCATGGGGTCGCGGAACACTCACTGCGCGCGTGAGCGCCGTCTTTTCGTTCTCAAGCGCGTCGAGTACCCGCCTGCTACCGTGGTGGAGGCGGTAGGGACGACTTCCTTGGGGAGCGCCGGATCGGTTCTCCTCGCGGTGGCGCTTCAACTCGTGCTGGCAGACGTTCGTCGTCGTGAGCCCGAGATTCTCCGTAATAAGCTCCCAGAGAGGGCTGTTTGCGACGGCGATCAGGGCGTCAGTATCGACGAGAATCGGATACGCTGGGCCATCATCCGCCATCTAGACGAGATACTGGCTGGTGTCTTCGTCGGCGGCTGCCGAGAACTCCTCGATGTCCTCCTGGAGGAGGTCGAATTCGTCGCCGAGGAGAAGGTGGGTTGCTTCCTCGGAGACTTCGCCCGCCTTGTAGTGTTCGTAGAGCGCGATCTTGTCCTCGTCCGTCATTGCCCGGCGGAGCAT
>Ga0209928_1000126_pt1 | contig 16724 bp, 10 predicted proteins | sample SalPonF2_B_D2_MG_FD_185727 | JGI IMG/M metagenome (GOLD analysis project Ga0209928, IMG submission 185727) | Salt pond soil microbial communities from South San Francisco under conditions of wetland restoration - Salt Pond MetaG SF2_B_D2_MG... ...
AGGTTTTCCCGGCAGCTGAGTTCGTCATAGAGGTTGATGTAAGGCGCGGCATAGCCCAATTTTTTTTTAAAAGTCGCCTTCTCCATTGGGGCACCATCCCGCCACCATTCCAAATGCCCCTTATTGGGACGCAAGAGATAAGCAAGGCATTTTAGAAAAGTGGATTTTCCTGAGCCATTGGGACCGGCAATCCCCAGCGATTGTTCTTCGTGATCAAAGGAAACCTCCGAGAAGATGGTTTTAGTACCGAACGATTTTTCGAGTTGGATAACTTGTAACGAAATCATAGCCAAAGGTAAGAAGTGATTACGACATCCTAAATCAAAAAGTGAGGAATATGGGTAATAAAATGTGCCAAAACAGGTTGGCAAGTTCAAAGAGATAGTTAGGATGCATTATAGTCAAACTATTAACTATCTTATTGAATAATAAAGTTTAAATCTGGTAAGATTTTGTTTGGAAAAGTAATATTTCAAAAGATTCGCAGGTTTTAACATATTGATGTATTCTAAGGTTGTATTGCCCGTCCATAGACAATATATTTCTCAAAATTATTATGAATAGAACTGTTCAGCAAATAACGCAAAAGCTTAGTGATCTCCTGCCGGAAAATGAGCAATATTATCGGCCGGATGAACTTCGTTCATGGGGATTCCCGACTTTTGTTGTGCGCCGTATCAGGATTGAGTTGCAGCGGAACCTGGAAGAGTCGTTGATCATCCCCAAGACCGACTGGGCCAATATTCAATCGGAGGCTGTTCAGAACGCCTGGCAAAAGTTTGTGGATGCAATTCGTGCCGAAGGCCGGTTGCCTGCCAGTTATGCTAAAGCGGTTATTGAGACGGCAGTAGCTGACGTGCTGGATATGCTGGTACAGCCACGAAAAAATATTCCGGAAGTAGTTTTTGGAGCAGACGATAAACTTACCTATCAACAGGTGGTTAACCGCAGCCAATCGATCGTAGTTTATCCGCATTTTTCCAGCCTGCTGACGCGCTATATGCAGAAAAAGAATCTTGACACGCTGTCAAGACAGCAATGTGCTAACATTATTACCGAAGCAGATAAAAAGATCACAGCACGGTATTCTCCGCTTAATTGGGCACAAATGTTGGAGCCCCTTTTTAAGTTGATGGACAGCAATATCGATACCAATCTGCTGCGCCTGTTTTTTGAGGACAAAAATATGCCTCGTGTTGCACGCCAATTCGATTTGATGGATAATTCGATAACCCGTGCTGAGCTGATCGAAGTCCTTTCTTCTCCCGATCTTTTGAATTTTGAGGGATATGAAGATGACCAGGCCAATTTGTTTGATGTAAAACCCCAAAAAAGTTCCTATAGAAATAAGCCGAAAGAGCCAAGTATAGAGTCTGAATCGGTGGAATTACCAGAAGAAGAGGACGAGGAACCAAACTGGGAAGAAGATAGCGATGAGCTTCAGAATCTGTTTGAGGAGGATAGGTATGAGCGTGAAGATCGTTCGATAAATGTTGGTTTAGCGGAGTCGGATACCGGGGAAGTTGAGTCCGAAGTTGGAGAAGCAGAAGGGGAGGAAGCAGAGGATTCGCTTAATGCCGTATTTTCCCAACAAGAAGAACAGCTTGAAGAGATGGAGGAACAGAAAGAGCCGGAACCGATAGAGCAAGGAATGTGGGATGAGGAAAATGATGAGGAAATTGAACTTGAAGAGATGGAAGCGGATGAAAACCCCTCGACCGGGCAAGAAGAATCACAGGAACAGCTAGACGAATCGCCCGTGGAAACGGAAAGTAGCGAAGAAGTTCGGGAAGAAGATGATGTAGATGAGGGCAAAGAAACACCAATGTGGATGCGCTATATGAGCGATGAGCAGGCGGAGGAATACAAGCGCGAACAGCAGGAGGAAACAGAGGATGAATCAGAAACTACTGGTGATGAAAATGTTGATGAAGACGGATTTATTGATGAGCCTATCATCGATCTGACCCAGGACGAGGTCTCTGATAAAGAGATTGAGACTTTGAAAAATCAGCTTGCGGATGATCGGGAGCTGTTTGTGGAGGAAATCTTTAACGGTTCCGAACGGGCATACGATGAGGCCGTAGAAGAAATCGCAGCATATGACAGTTGGCGCGATGTTAGTAAATACATCGACAAGGAAATTTTTAAGCGTAACCTGGTAAACATGTATTCAGAGCCGGCAGTGGATTTTACTGATCGGCTGCAAGGTTATTTTTTAGACAAACAGAATCGAAATAGATAAGGTATTAGATGGCTTCCGATAAAAAGATTGATCGATTAAAACAAAAACGTAAGGATTCTCAAAAGGGTGGGGGCAAAAAGCGTATTAAGAAGCAGCATGATAAAGGCAAGCTTACGGCCCGGGAGCGAATTGAGCTTCTGCTTGATAAAAATTCTTTTGAAGAGTTAGACCCTTTTGTAACTCACCGGAGTGATAAATTTGGACTGGATGACAGAAAGATTGCCGGGGATGGCGTTGTAACCGGCTTTGGGAAAATTCACGGCCGCCCCGTGTATGTTTTTAGTCAGGATTTTACCGTTTTCGGCGGATCGCTTTCCGAGACCCATGCCGAGAAGATTTGCAAGATTATGGATCTGGCATTGAAGAATGGCATCCCGTTGATTGGGTTGAATGATTCGGGTGGGGCACGGATACAGGAAGGTGTTTCTTCATTGGGCGGCTATGCTGAAGTATTCTGGCGAAATAGTATGGCTTCGGGTGTTATCCCGCAATTTTCAGCTATCATGGGACCTTGCGCCGGCGGCGCGGTCTATAGCCCGGCCCTGACCGATTTTGTTTTTATGGTTAAGAATACGAGTTATATGTTTGTGACGGGCCCCAATGTGGTTAAAACAGTAACGCACGAAGAGGTGACCTCGGAAGAGCTCGGGGGTGCCAGTGCACATAGTACGAAATCGGGAGTAGCCCATTTTTCGGAAGAAAATGATGCCATTTGCCTACGCAGAATGCGGGAACTGCTGACCTACGTTCCGCAAAATTGTGAGGAGAAACCGCCGCGGGTAGAAGCCAAAGGTCCGGATCCTGCCAAAGCCGAAAAACTGGATGATATTGTCCCGGATAGCCCGAATAAGCCTTATGATATCAAAGATGTAATTGAGGGAATTGTTGATAAAGATTCGTTCCTGGAAGTGCACGAACACTATGCCAACAATATCGTGGTTGGATTTGCCCGGATAGATGGCCGAAGTGTTGGCGTGGTAGCCAATCAGCCGCTTTCGCTGGCTGGCGTGCTTGATATAGATGCCTCGCTGAAGGGCGCACGGTTCGTTCGTTTTTGTGATGCTTTTAACATCCCCCTGCTAACGTTCGAAGATGTGCCTGGTTTCTTGCCCGGCACCGACCAGGAATGGGGTGGGATTATTAAGCACGGCGCGAAACTGCTGTATGCTTTTTGCGAGGCAACCGTCCCTAAAATGACGGTTATTACCCGTAAAGCTTATGGCGGAGCTTATGATGTGATGAATTCCAAGCACATCCGTGCAGATTATAATGTGGCTTGGCCTACTGCTGAGATTGCCGTTATGGGGCCGAAGGGGGCAGTAGAAATTATTTTTAGAAAAGAAATACAGGCGGCAGAAGATCCGGAAGCAAAACAACAAGAGCTTATCGATTACTACAAGGAAGAGTTTGCCCATCCTTATAAAGCGGCTGAACGAGGTTTCATTGATAATGTGGTATTACCAAATGAAACCAGGGAGAAGCTGATTCGTGCGCTGGAGCTTAGCGAAAATAAAGTAGATCAGGTGCCCCAGAAAAAGCACGATAATCTACCGCTCTAGAATTAGGAATTAAAAATTAAAAATGGAAAATTATACCACTATCTCATCCTGAAATTGTTTCAGGGTTTGTCTCTCTGCCTATGAGGATGCAGCTACCCAAATCTGGGCCTCAACATTTGGGAGAGCCTTAATTCTTACCGTCAGCAGCTGGCAAATTCAAAGCCGTTGGAACAATACTGCAACGGATCCCGGATCGGGGTCTGGGATGACATAGGGAGGTACTATCGCGATTCTATTTATTGTCTTCTTGAACTTGTTTCAAGATCTGGTAGTATAAGAAGGTAAATAACCTTAATTTTTTATTTTCAATTGCTCGATTATAATGGATCTTTTCAATGAAGAAGCCGACGGAGGTTTGAATCAGAAGAATAAAGCTGATTTTGTGAACCCGCATGAACCACTGGCTACGAGGATGCGTCCCCGTTCGCTGGAAGAGTTTGTGGGGCAGGATCATATCGTCGGAGAAGGCAAGATGCTTCGCCGGATGATTGAATCCGGGGTTATTGGATCGCTTATCTTTTACGGACCGCCGAGTTCTGGCAAGACCACGCTCGCACATGTGATCTCGCGTGAGATCAATGCCGAGTTTACGATTCTTAATGCCGTGCTGGATGGCATCAAGGATTTGCGAGAGGTGGTTGAAAAAGCGGAGAAAATCCAACAGATGAACGGGCGCAGAACTATCTTGTTTGTGGATGAAATTCATCGCTGGAATAAGGCCCAGCAGGATGCATTGCTTCCCCACCTGGAATCGGGAGTGATTACGCTGATTGGAGCTACTACCGAAAATCCGTTCTATTCGCTGGTCAGTCCGCTTCTTTCTCGTTGTCAGCTTTTCGAGCTGTATGATTTGACGTTTGACCACGTACTCACGATGATCGATCGTTCGCTGGAAGATGAGGAGCGCGGTTTGGGAAAAAAGAACGTAGAAGTAACCGACGAGGCCAAGCATCATTTGGCCGAATTTGCCGGCGGCGATATCCGCAACGCTTTGAATGCCTTGGAAGTAGCGGTGCTTTCCAGTGAGCCGGATGAAGACGGCGTGATTCATATCGACCTTGATGTCGCCAAAGAATGCATTCAAAAGCGCAGCGTCCGCTACGATGGAAGCGGGGATGAGCACTATCATTATGCCTCCGCTTTTATTAAATCGATGCGTGGTTCCGACCCGGATGCCGCCCTGTATTGGATGGTGGCTATGCTGGAGGGCGGCGACGATCCCAATTTCCTGTTTCGACGTTTGCTTATCCTGGCCTCCGAGGATGTGGGGATGGCCGATCCTCATGCCCTTTCCGTGGTAAATGCTGCTCACGAAGCTTTTACCAAGTGTGGGATGCCGGAAGGGTTTTATTTTCTGGCGCATGCTTGCATCTATTTGTCGCTGGCTCCCAAAAGTAATAGTACAGGGGCAATATTTTCTGTTCGAAGCGAAATTCAAAAAAATGGGATCGGACCAGTTCCTCCCCACCTGCGCGATAAGACGGCCAATTCCAAGCAGTCGCGCTACCTTGGCATAGAAAATGCCTCCGACGATTATCATTATCCTCATTCGTATGATCATCACTGGATACCGCAGGATTATTTGCCCGAGGATGTAAAAGATCAACAATGGTACCAACCGGGCAATATTGGTCGTGAAGGCAAGCTCTGGGAGCGCTTGGAAGCGATTAAAGAAGCCTACAAGAAAGCCGGAAAATAGAAATAGATTTCATCCCTCATCCGCATTCTGGTCTTAAAGGCGGATGAATGGAAAGGATGAAATGGGTTAATAACGGCTGGCCCCGCTTCATCCACCGGATGACAAACCCAGTCATCCGATGAGGAGAAAGGAATTTTAATATAGGGCAAAAACTAAAACTGTAATACAACTTGCTCTTATTTCTGCATGAGTTTATTATGGAAATAAAAAATTCATCATGAGATTTGAAGCTAATAATTGGTATCACGTTTATAATCAAGGTAATAATAAGCAGCCTATCTTTTATGAAAAGGAAAATTTTCTATTTTTTCTTTCTAAAATACAAGGCCTGTCCAAGCAGGATTTTAACATTATTGCCTACTGCCTGATGCCTAACCATTTTCATTTTTTAATATACACCAATTTTAATAGTAGTGAGGAAGTAGATAAAAGTGGAGAATACAGCAGAAAATTGGGATCTATATTGAGTTCGTATGCAAAAGCCATGAACAAAAGGTATGGACGTTCAGGCTCATTGTTTCGTTCAAAAACCAAGTCTAAAGATTTGTCCTTAAATAGTCAATCATCAGAACGGTATGTACGTACTTGTTTTCATTATATTCATCAAAATCCATTAAAAGCCGGAATAGCAAAAACGTTAAGTCAATGGCCATTTTCTTCATATCGGGATTATGCAGGAGTTCGTAATGGAACACTACCAAATGTTAAAAAAGGTTATAAAATGATTGGATTTAAAGACTGTAAGCATTTTATAGAACAATCTCGGAGAACTCTGGACCCACAGTTGTTAGAAGATATTTTTTAAAATAATTGTCTCACTTATCATCCGCATTCTGGTCTTGAAGGCGGATGAATGGAAAGGATGAAATGGGTTAATAACGGCTGGCCCCGCTTCATCCACCGGATGACAAACCCATTCATCAGATGAGGTCTGGTTAATAGGAACGATATTTCTTAGGCTTGCTTTTAGTTGATTAATCGTAGGTGGTGAATCAATTAAAACAATTACATCATAGGATTCCTTAAGGCATAACTTAATATGATAGATTTACGGATTATCAGCGGTACCGACCGCCCCAACGCTAATGCTTACCGTATCTCGTGCTATTTGCGGGATCGATATGAGCAGCGAGGCATAAATGCCGAGATCATCGATCTAAAGGATTTCCCACTGGATAAAGTGGTGGGGGGTAAGTACGGACAGGATCTGCCCGAAGTTGATAATTTTATTGCACAGGTGATTGAAACGGATGGATTGGTTATTGTTTGCCCGGAATACAATGGAGGATATCCCGGCATATTGAAATTGTTTATTGATTATTTCCCCTTTCCTGTTAGCCTGAATAAAAAACCCATAGCGTTGGTGGGAGAAGCCACCGGGGCTTTTGGAGCGATGCGGGCAGTGGAGCAACTGCAGCAGGTGGTAGGGTACCGCAATGCTCATATTTTCCCGGAGCGTGTGTTCATCTCGCGAGTACATGAAAATTTTGATATCGAAGAGGGAATAAAGAATGATTTTCAACAGCAACTGTTAAATTCCCAGATTGAGAATTTTCCCAAGTTTGTCCGCGATCTCAAAGAGGGAACAGTAACATCGGAGAAATTAGAATAGCTATTGTATTGGGACTCAACCCCCAAAACCAGCATCTAGCCACTAGCTCATCTTAAGCATATATCCCACACCATGTAGAGTTACAAGATATTTTGGATCTTCGGGATGCTCTTCGATTTTGGAACGCAGCTTCGAAATATGTACATCCACGGTTCGGGTATTGGTACTGAATTCATAGCGCCATACATTTTCCAGCAGTGCATCGCGTGATACCGGTTCATTGGAATGGGCCACCAGGTATCGGACAAGCTCCACTTCCCGGGTTGTCAGGTCTATTTCGCCTTTGTTGGGATGTTCCGCAATCGCATTTTTTAAATCCACGTGAATGGGCTCAAGGTCAACCTCATTTATCGGAGTCATATTGGCATATTTATCTGATCGGCGTAGCCGAGCTTGAATACGAGCTAGAAGCTCTTTAACGCCGAACGGTTTTGTCATATAATCATCTGCCCCAATATTAAGACCGGTAACCTTATCGATCTCCTGGTCTCGGGCAGTTAGCATGATGATGGGGAACGTATAATTCATCTCTCTTACTTTTTGGCATACGTCGTATCCGCTCATGCCCGGCAGCATCAAATCCAGAATCATCAAATCCGGATTTTCTTTCTTAACGATTTCGATAGCGTCATCACCTTTTTCGGCTACATAAACGTCATATCCTTCATTTTCAAGCGTATCCTGGAGAGTAAAGACAAGGCTTGGCTCGTCTTCAACAATAATAATTTTTTTAGGTTCAGCTGACATACTTTGCAGATTCTTGGTTTAATGACTCAACATCAATTTTTGAGGAGACCTCTTTGGAGGAGGTTTTTGGATTATCAACTAAAATCGGAAATGTAACAATAAATGTCGAACCCACCCCAACGTCACTTTTAACATCAATAGTACCCCCATTCAGTTCTACCAGATTCTTAACGATAGAGAGTCCGAGGCCGTGACCTTTTGTTTTGGCAGTCAGGGAATCTTCGGCCCGGTAGAATTTATCAAAAATATGTGTCATATCCTTTTTGCCCATTCCAACTCCATGGTCGATGACTTGCAGTTTCACATTTTTATTATCCCGGGATAATGTTATGCCGATATATTTATCATCCGTGCTGTATTTAACTGCATTTTCAATCAGGTTGGAGAATATGGTATTGAAGCTGTCGGTATCAAGCATCACCATTGGAATATCATCCTCTAAAGAGAGGTCTAGATTAAAGTCTTTATTTTCGATATATCTTTGGTGTTCATCAAGATATGAATCGATAAGCTCCTTGATATTAACCGGTTGTGGTTCAATAAGAGATTTCCCGGCGTCTGCTTTGGCCACGTCCAGCAATTTTTCAATCATCCTGCGCAGCCGTACAGCTTCATTAAAAATATGACTCCCATAATTTTTAAGTCGGCTCTCGTCTTTAACCCGCCCGTCCGCCAGATTTTCGCCAGCTGCCTGCATAACAGCCAGCGGCGTTTTTAGTTCATGAGTTACATTGGCAAGAAAGCCAGCCTGGCGTTCTGCAAGAGCTCGTTCTTTTTGGGCAGACATAAACATGAAAACCAAGGCTCCCAGTAATAAAAGTACTGCGGCACCCAGGATCGCCAGATTTTTGAACAGCGAAGCATTGGATGCGGCAATGGTAGGGGTGTCGGTAAACGAGACCTCTAATTTCCAATAGTCGAAGAAGTCCGGAAAATTTTGCTCATACTGAATCTTATGCCTATCGTAGGATGCTTGAGGATTACTGCTGGCGATAACCTGGTTGCTGGTCCAATCGCGAAGCCAAACGTTCATTCCGGATTGTTCAGGATTTCCAAACCGTTCGGCCAATTTCCGGGGCAAATAGGTGTTCCTCAGGAAATTTTGGTTGATCGGCATGGTCAGGTATCCGAAAATAGAGTGATTTGACGGAGTAACCAGAACGATCGTAATGCTCCGATGGCTATCGAAGATAATCTTGTTATTGTATTTGTATTGGCTGATCAGGCTTTTCATCTGGGTACGGGCAATACCCATGCCATCGCAAATTACATCGCTATACTGTTGCTGGCGGACAAACTTTTTTTTAGAGATATCATACCTCAAAATTGGACTCCGGTCCCGGCATATCCCTGAATTGGATGGGATAAAATAGATGCCGTTATAAATGGAATCACTGGCTGCCTTATTTAGCAGCTTGGTAACCTTCCCGGTAAATTGCCCGGTACGTTGATAGTGATTTTCCAGCCGTTTGACGTCGGTAGAACCAAGTCCGAACAGGGTTTCAAAAAAGCGATACCGGATTTTATCAGTAAAGTCTGCAATCTGGAGTTTTTTATTTTCCCGGCTCGATTCAAGCGTGTTTTCATGAAGGGCATACAGCGAATAAACATTCATTCCTGTTATACCAAGGATAGCAATAACCCCTGCAGTTAATAAAATCCAGCGAAGAGATCCGTAACGCTTCATAAAAAACTATTTCTTTAACTCCTGTAAAAGATAACCAGTAAATGTAATAAATTTTGACAGCTTACAAATTCTGATGGTACAAGTTTTTACGGAATTTAATACCTAAAAGTTTAAAATAACGGAAGTTCGGTATAAAAATTCAATTTAAGAGCGAATCACCATGTACTTTTTTAGAAGAGGGGAATAAATCATCCCCCTGGCCCCCTTCAGTTTGCACGGATTGCCTGAGTTGTTAAATGTGGCCATAAGGGGGACTTTCTTAGAAAGGAACCTGATCCGGCATTAGAAGACCGGGCGTAGCCCGAAGAGCGGTGAGTGAGCAATTCATACCGGCTGGATCTCTGATGCAGGCTACCAAAGCAAAGGACCATTGAATTGGTCCCGCTCGAAGGACGGAGCCGGTTCGGGATTCGGAGCCGGCGATTTTTTGGGTTACTATTTTGATCGCTCAAAAATAGTAACAGAACTAAGCGACAAGCCGTGAAAGGATATCCCAGGTATAAAAGTTAGATTATAGATTATCGGATCAAAAGTTATCTCGAACTCAGGTTAAAATAAGAAAAGGGCACTATAATAGTGCCCTTTACCAATTAAATTTCGCGATATATTATTTTTCCCAAGTGTTATTAGAACGATTTGCATCGGGGAATTTTTGGTCTGGATCGATAACTACCTTTGCAATTTCACCTGGTTTGTTAATGGTTAGAATTGCTCTTGTTGCTCCTTTGAGCCAGTGATCAACCGGTACGGTGCGACTAAGCGTGGAGCCGTCTGTCATCGTAATTACAACAGTCGCAGGCATGGGAACAAGCCCACGGTCTTCAATAATAATCCGTGTGCCGGTATCCGTAGAAGTAACACCACCGACGGCCTGATCGAGTACCCAGGTCTTGTAATACCAGCTTCTCCAGAACCAGCTTAAATCCTGTCCACTTACATCTTCGAAGGTATTAAACAGGTCCCAGGGATAAGGGTGTTTGTATCGCCAACGTTGCAGAAAAGCGTGATACGCTTTGTTGAACGTTTTCTCTCCCAGCAGGTTGCGCAGTGTTACCAGCATCGAGGCCGGTTTAGCGTAAGACGCTCGATTGTAAGCAAAGGGATTGTAATGATAATCCGACCAGCGCATAATGGGCCCTTCCAGATCGGTGTCGGCTATTTGCAGATAACTGTTGAAGTCAGTGATGTTGGCGTTGGGGCCGTTGGGATATTTTTTATTTTTAGCTTGATTCTCGTTAAAAGTCGTAGTCCCTTCATCCATCCAGGCATATCGGCGCTCGTTATTGCTAACCTGCATGGGCACCCACATATGGGCAAGCTCGTGCACAATCACAGCATACAATGAGCGTTGGGAGGCTCCTTTGTAGGAACCGATAAGGGTCATCATCGGGAATTCCATCCCTCCCCCGATAATGCCACCGCCTTCGACCGAAGTCATGTGCGGCCACGGATAGTTAAGGCTGGTGAATTTGGAAAGAAACGCAATCGCATCGCTGGTATAACGGGCCCCATGCGTCCATAACGGAGCCGAATCACGATATATGGAGGTGATATTGGTATAATCATCCTGGCCGTCGCCGTCACGATCGCCAACGTCAGCACGGGTGGCATCCCACATAGATTCTTTGGTTATGCTAAAGGCAACATCCCGAACATTATGAGCGCCAAAATTCCACGTCACTTTACCATTTTGGGTAGGTTTGGTAACGTTGCCAAAATCTTCTTTGGTAACCACATGCATCACAGAATCACTCTGGTGAGCCTTTTGTAGTCGCTCGTAGATGTCTTTTTGCAGGATGTCGCTGCCGTTGTTCAGTTTTCCGGTCGAAGCAACCAGCCATTGTGCGGGAACAGTGATATTTACATTGTAATCTGCAAAGTCGTGGTAGAATTCGGCATTACCCAGAAATTGGTCTGTAAACCATCCGTTAACATCATCATACACACGCATTTGCGGGTACCAGTAGGCAATATAAAAAAGGTCGCCGTTGCTATGTCCCATTCGTCCACCGATACCTTGTTGAGGCACTTTAAAATCCCACGAGACATTTATTTTCACCGAGTCGCCGGGCGCTATTTTGTGATCCGGTTTAATTAACAGTTGCGTGCCATTGACGGCATATCCGCTTTGATCATTGCGCGAATGGAGCTCGCTTAATGCGTTGCCGCCAAGAGCCAAGTTATGCAGATGAATACCACCGGTTATTTCCGCCCGCCGGTTTCGAACCATGCCGGCTTTGTGGAAGTTTTGCGTAAGTTCCATATAAAGCCTGCTTAGCGTATCCGGAGAATTATTATAGTAGGTAATAAGCCCGCTGCCTTTGACCAGCGTATCAGAAGGGATGACCTCTACATCCAAATCATAATTAGCAAATTGCCGCCAGTAATTACGGCCAGGCTTGCCCAGCATCGTGCGGGTTCCGTTTTGCATGGCCTGATAAAAAGCATTGGGTATCTCGTTACTAATAGGATTGGGAACCGGACGATTCATCTTCGACGGCACTTGATGCATGCCATTGGGAACGGCCCGGGCAGTATCTACAGGCTGCTGCCGGTTCATCGTCGTTTGCTGCGAGCTGGCACATCCCGAAACGATAAAGGCCAGGATAATTAGAGCTGATGACAATTTAAGGGATACATTATGAGGAATGAATGACATAAGAACCTGGTATTAAGATTGTAATTGTAACCTTACTTCTACATCTATATCTCGAGAGAAAAGTGTTTGGCTATAGCCTTTTTTAGATCATCAAATTCGATGGGTTTCGTAAGATAATCAAGATAGTTTGTTTCCTTGGCTCGTTTCATATGGTAGGGGTCGGAATTGCCGGTGATATAGATGACCGGCACATCAGAAAATTTCCGGATTTCCAACATCGCTTCAATCCCATCGATTTCTCCTTCTAATGAGATATCCATAATAATTAAATCCGGTTCAATTTTTTTAGCTGTTTCAATAGCGGTTTTACCATAGACGAGTTCGCCCTCAGTTTCAAAACCCAGACGTTCAAGATAGCTTTCGTAAAGGAGGTTGAGAATTAGATCATCCTCAACAATAATAACCTTCTTCTGTTCTGTATTCATATACTTTTTATATCACTTTATCGATGACGTGTTTAAAAATAGCAAAAACGAGCTATAAGACAATCTATTTCTAGTTTCCGTTTTGCTCGGATTGTTTTGATCGATTATGGATAGCAGGAGAAACATTTGCAAAATAGTATCCCCATATTTACCAAAGCTAAAATACAAAGAATTATTAATCTATTGACCCGATAAGTTGCAGATCACAAGTATTACATTCAAGTACAATTGAAGATCCATAGCAGAAGGAAATTGCAGAGGTTTTTGCAAAACCGACCTTATTGATCATTCTGCATTTTCGTGAATTCGAAATCCTTATCCCAAAATTTCTCGGGACCCTGGCTTCGAATTCAATCACGCTTTCATCTTGAACAAAATTTCTGGTTTTTCAAAGACCTCTTACAATAAATGAACCTAAATATAGCGAAATGCAATTTATATCTTAATCGAGGTCTTTGCAGAACCCCATAAGTCATCCCGAATCCCGACGAGTCGGGTGAGGGATCACTCCGGTGGGCGGACAAGTTCTCAATTGATAATACCCGGTATAGCTGTTAAAAAGGCATAATCACTGAAACTATTTGAGATTTCTCGTCGCTGTAATCCTTTCTTAAAAATATCGTATTACAGTAAGAGCACTTTAGCCTGTTATGTAAGGACTTCTACTACAAAAGGAACATCGTCTTTCTGTGCTAAAATAAGCGAATAAAGGGGTATCATAAAATTAACACTCCAACCATAAGAGAGGCTAAAATGACAGCACAACCGCATATTCTTATTCTTGGTACCAACTTTGCAGGGCTTACAACGGCCCGGCTAATCCGAGAGTACGCAAAAGATAAGGTACGAATGACTTGCATCGATCGTAAACCCTATCTGACCTTTATCCCCAATATTCCTATTGAAGTTTGGAACAATAATAACCCTGAATCCGAACTGCATTTGCCCTTTATAAAGTTTTTGGATCGCGATGATATCGACTTCATTCAGGGCGATGTCCAGGAAGTCGATGTTGATAAAAAGACAGTAGGTTTCAAGCCTGTGGAGCGCTCGGGTTCAGCTATTGAAGAGATACAATATGATTACCTCGTTATTGCATTAGGAAATAAATTGGCCTTTGACGAAATCGAAGGTTTCGGTAAATATGGGCATACCTTTACCGATACCTATTATGGAGATAAAATTCGCCGGTATTTACACGATGGAGGATATAAGGGAGGACCTATAGCGGTTGGATCAGATCTGTTTATCCAGGGCAAAAGTGAAAAGCTGCCCGACGTGCCGGTAGCTGAAGCAGCCTGCGAAGGGCCGCCGGTGGAGATATCATTTTCGATGGCCGACTGGCTGGAAAAACGGGGGATGGGTGGAGCCGAAAAAATAACGATGTTTACTCCGGCTGAAGTTATAGCCGAAGATGCCGGTGAGCAGATTCTGGATCAGCTGTTGCCGATGGTGCAGGAAATGGGATTTGGATACAAAGCCAATACCCGCGGCATCAGACGCATCTATGAAGATGGTATCGAGTTTACGGATGGCAGTAGTCTGGAGGCCGAACTCAAAATAATCTTCCCCAATTGGGTGCCGCATGATTTTCTGAAAGGGTTACCCATCTCCGATGACCAAGGGTTTATAATCACAGATTTACATATGCGAAATCCTGATTATCCCGAAGTCTTTGCCGTTGGGGATGCGGCTGCCGTTACCGTTCCCAAATTAGGATCGATTGGTCACCTGGAGGCCGAAGTTCTGGCAAAGGTAATTGGAAAAGAAGTGGGCGGTTACGTACCGAAAAAGGAGATTGAACCACTAAAGTTTCATCTGGTTTGTATGGGAGATATGGGTGGCCACAAAGGATTTTATATGCATACCGATGAATGGTGGGGGGGAGAGACCAGTATCTTGAAAATGGGCTATACCCCGCATGCCCTAAAAATGGGATTTAAGGCTATGTACTATACGTTAGGCGGCAAAATTCCAAGCTGGGGACTCCCGCTTTCGGAGAGTATTGCCGACCACACAATTATTTAGTCGTCTAACCGCAGAGCTATCATAGAAAAAGAGGACGCAAAGGTTGCCACAGGGGAAAAGGCGTGGCACGCCTCTGCATCATTTTCTGTGGTACTCAGTAATCTGTTGAATTTTCAGAGGGCGTTGCAAATCCCTCCTTGTCATGCTGAACCTTCAGTGTTGAGCTTGTCTCAGTATCTCTTTCAGCATCTGTTGCTTTATCCCTTTAAGAGCTATTAACCGGATTTTAGCAAAAGACCCTGAACTAAATTAAGGGTGACACCGGCTTTTACCCCTGAACTGGCGCAAGTTTGCAACTTGTGCCCTGTAGGTTACTTACCTAGAATGGTCAAAGGTACAAACTTGAACCAGAGCAGGGTTGTGCTCTGTGTTTAACAGCCAGCCATTGGATGGAAAAAAATTCTTTTCTTAATTAAGGCCTATGCAGAACCCCATAAGTCATCCCAAATCCCGAGGGTCAGGTGAGGAGTCAAGCCGGTGGGCGGACAAGTTCTCAATTGATAATACCGCCTATAGCTGTTAAAAGGTATAATCATTGAAACTATTTGAGATTTCTCGTCGCTCCACTTCTTGAAATGACAAGATCTTAGTTTTTCAAAGCCTTCTTAACAATCTATTTCACATACTTCACCAGCCAGTTGATCCAGCGCCGATAGACATCTGTCGTTCGTACGATATCATGGGGAAAATGAGAGTTTGCCGGGTATGCATAAAATTCCACATGCACGCCATTATCCCGCAGTGCATGATACATCTCATAGCTGTTTATGATTGGCACATTGGGATCACCTACATCGCCCATAATGAGTGTTGGAGCCTTTACATTATGCGCATAGGTGATAGGCGATTGTCTTTCCCAAATATCTTCGTATTTGGGATTCCAGGGAGAGCCGCCAAAGAAATAAAGATCATCGGTTTGGTAAAAGGCAATGGTGTAATCCAGCATCCAATCATTGAGCGCAGCCCCTTCGACGGCCGCTTTCCACTGGTCGGGATAGTTGCCATTGAGCCAGGAAGTCATGTATCCGCCATACGACCAGCCCGAAATCCCAAGTCGATCGGTATCGATGTTAAATTGCTGTTCCACTTTATGCAGCCCAGCCATTACATCTTTGCCGGGACCCTTCCCGGTATCGCGGTAGATTGCATGCTGGTATTTGTCTCCCAGGTTGATGCTGCCCCGGTAATTAGGCTGGAAGACAAAAAATCCCTCTGCAGCTAACATCTGCGGCAATGGAGAAAAGGGAACCGTAGAAGCACCCTCAGGTCCACCGTGAATAACTAACACCAGCGGGTATTTCTTGCCTGATTTATAGTGTAGTGGATAGGTGAGTACGCCATCCTCATGGAAACCGTCCGGACCGTTCCAGTCGAGGCCCTCGACCTTAGCCAGGGCCAGAGAATCCACAAAGCCATTAAGGTTCGTAAGCCGTCGGGGTTTACTATTTGGCGAATTCATTACATAAAGCTCTTCGGGATGCTTGGGCGTACTTCCGGTAAAAGCGATAGCTCCATTATCAGAGATACTCATGCCGTAACCGGGATTTACATCACCCAGATTCAGCTGTTCGGCCGCGCCGTCCACCGGCTGTTCCCACATCACCGACTTGGTGCCTTTGTAGCCGGTGAGCATCATAGCTTTACCATCGGGCAGCCAGTGGTATGAATTGATGTTGCGTGCGAGGTCATGAGTGATATCCGTAATATTACCATCTTGCTGTACATAAACAGCCGTTCCGTTATTCTGATCTCCGTTGCGCGGGCGCATAAACGCCAGTGTGTTGCCCTTTGGCGCGTAGTCCGGATCGCCCGAGCCTTCCGCTTTGATTACTGTTTGAATATCCCCGCCGCTGGTATCCACCTTGGCGATTGTCGAATGCCAGGCATTGCCGAACCAGACATCCGGAAATTTTTGAAAGACAATGGATTTACCGTCGGGCGTCCAGCTGAGGGGCGAAGCAGAACCCTGATCGGTATTCAGGCTCCACGAGCCTTCGGTTAGTCGTTTAGGTTTTCCGCCATCGGCTGATACAATCCACAAGTGCCAGGGCTGAACCGCGGAC
>Ga0209928_1000137_pt1 | contig 15977 bp, 10 predicted proteins | sample SalPonF2_B_D2_MG_FD_185727 | JGI IMG/M metagenome (GOLD analysis project Ga0209928, IMG submission 185727) | Salt pond soil microbial communities from South San Francisco under conditions of wetland restoration - Salt Pond MetaG SF2_B_D2_MG... ...
CTTGATGGCCTCGCGGACCATCTCGGACTCGTACGGCGGGGTGCGGCCCTCCTTCGCCGCCACGTCGAGGTAGTCGAGCGTGAGCAGGCCCATCAGGTCGCGGGTCGGCGCGGTGGTGTAGATGGGGCCGTCGTAGCCGTACTTGAACAGGAGGGGGATGAACGCGCTGTGGTCGAGGTGGGCGTGGGTGAGCACGACGGCGTCGATGGTGTTGGCCCCCGCGCCGAGCGCCTCGTTGACCTGGAGGTAGGGGACCTCGTCCTCCGAGCCGGGCTTGTCGCCACAGTCGACGAGGATGCGGGTCTCCGGGGTCGAGAGGATGAAGCTGGCGCGGCCGACCTCGCGGCAGCAGCCCAGGGTCGTGATGCGGACCCACTGGTCCTTCGAGAGCTGCTCGCGGTGGATCTGCCGGCCGACCTTCTGGAGGATGTCGCGGCGGTCTTCTCGCTCCTGCTTGAGGAAGTTCCGCACGTTCGAGACCGTCGAGGACTCGATGGGCGGCGTGCGGACGACCTCGGGGGTCCAGCCAGCCTCCTGGGTTATCTTCCGGAGCGTCGAGCCGTGGCGGCCGATGACCATGCCGGGCTTCTGGGCCTCGATGACGACCTCGCCGGTGTCCTCGTGGAAGTCGAGGTCGGTCACGCCGGCGTCGTCGGGGATGACCTCCATGATGCGCTCGCGGGCCTGCGCCGGCGGCGTCAGTACCTCCGGGTCCGGGCGGACGGTGATCCGCTTCCGGAGCTTGCTCGCCAGCTTCCGGATGAGGTCGCCGTTCTGGGCGAACTTCTTCGGGTCGCGCGTGTAGACGACCAGTTCGGGGCCCTCGTACCGGACCGCCGTAAGCGAGATGTCCGGCGGTAGCTCGCTCGTGATCGTTGCCTGTAACTCCTCGAGTTGTTGGTCTACCTTGCTCATACGTGGTGTCGTTCCGTGGTTGCGGGTCGCAGACGTCGCCCCACGACCACCTCTCGCTTCGCGACCCCGGCGCGTGCCGGGGAGTGACCACAGTTAGAACGAGGCGGCGTGTGCGACATATGGACTCGGTTGCGGGTGTGCGTCGCGCTTGGAGATGACTCCGGACGTTCGTCCGACGCTTCCGCGGGGAGATTCGGGAAAACCCGCTTATCATCCCGTAGACGGCCGGTATTATAAAAGCCTTCGCAAAGCCTGTACGGCTGCGCTACGTGGCTCCGGGCATGCAGCTGACACCGGAGGCTGTCGCCGCAGAGCGAGACTGGGTGCGCGACCGCGCCACGGTGGTCGTCCCCCGCATCAACGACGTCCGCGACCGCCTGGGCGCGGCGTTCGAGACTCAGGTCGGGACCGTCACAGAACCCCAGTACTGCGCGGAGGTCGACGAGGTGTTCGCCGACGGCGACGTGGCGGTGAACGCCGCCGCACTCGTCGCGCTGCTCCGCGACCTGGACGTGGTCGACGACTGGCCGGGCTTCGTCGTGGACGAGTTCCTGGGCCGTGAGCTCGCGTCCCTCATCGCGGGCGGCCAGCCCCTCTCGCTTCTGGCGGAGGCGACGTTCCACGTCGCGGACATCCACACCCACCACGACGACGCCCCGGCGGGCGTAGACGACCTCGACGCCGCGCTCGCGGCCGGCTTCCAGACCCGGCTCCCTGGCTGGTCGTGGACCGAGCGTCCGAACCCGTTCGTCGTGGAGTGACGACAGTGGTCTCGGCGGACCCGAGCAGTTAAGCGCCACCGTCCAAACGTACTCGACCATGCGCGACGCGACGCTCTGCTACCCCATCGAGGACGGCCGGGTCCTCCTCATCGAGAAGAAACGGGGCGTCGGCGAGGGCTTTTTCAACGGCCCGGGTGGCAAGATCGAGCCGGGCGAGACGCCGCGCGAGGCCGCGGTCCGGGAGGTCCGCGAGGAGGTCGGGCTGGCGGCGTCGAACCTGGAGAAGGTCGGCGAACTCGGTTTCACCTTCGGCGACGAGCCGTTCACGTTCGTCCACGTCTACCGGACCGAGACGTTCGTCGGGCGCCCCCGCGAGACCGACGAGGCGGTCCCCGAGTGGTTCGCCTTCGACGAGGTGCCCTACGACGAGATGTGGGCCGACGACCGACGCTGGCTCCCGCACGTCTTCGAGGGGCGACGGTTCGCCGGGGAGTTCGTCTTCGACGCCGAGGGCGAGGAGTTCCTGGACGGCGACGTCGAGACCGGCGTCACGTTCGACTGACCGGGGCGCTGTCGGCTGGCGGTGGCGTCCGGACCCGTGGCACGCCGAGACCGGCCGACGAATCGGGGCAGCGAGGGCTCGGACGGTGCCGCGCCGGTTCAGGGGATTTAAGAACGCGTCGGGACTCGGTACGCCCAATGACCGACGGCGAGCAGGAACTCGGGATGACGGAGAGCAAGGAGTACAACACGGGCGAGTGGTACGCCGAGGTCGTCCAGAAGGCGGAGCTGGCGGACTACGCCCCCATGAGCGGATTCATCGTCACGCGACCGCGGGGCTACGCCCTGTGGGAGAACCTCCAGGCGTACCTGGACGGCTGGTTCAAGGAGACCGGCGTCGAGAACGCCTACTTCCCCGTGCTTATCCCGGAGAGCTACCTCGAACGCGAGAAGGACATCGTCGAGGGCTTCGACCCGGAGGTCGCCTGGGTCACCCAGGGCGGCTACGAGGAACTGGAGGAGCGCCTCGCCATCCGACCCACCAGCGAGAGCATCATCACGCCCTACATGAGCGAGTGGGTCCGGAGCCACCGCGACCTGCCGCTCCGGCTCAACCAGTGGTGCTCGGTCATCCGCTGGGAGGCGACCGACACGAAGCCCTTCTTCCGCACGAAGGAGTTCCTCTGGCAGGAGGGCCACACCGCCCACCGCGACGGTGAGAGCGCGTGGGAGGAGACGGTCCGCCGGCTCGACCAGTACCACCGGCTCTACGAGGAGGTGCTCGCCATCCCCGCCCTGCGCGGCCGCAAGCCCGACCACGATAAGTTCCCCGGCGCGGACACGACGACGACCATCGAGTCGCTGATGCCGGACGGCAAGTCCGTCCAGAGCTGCACCAGCCACCACCTCGGCTCGTCGTTCGCGGAGGCCTTCGACCTGACCTACGTCGACGAAGACGAAAAAGAGCAGGTCTGTCACACCACCTCCTGGGGGCTGTCCTGGCGGGCCCTGGGGGCGCTCGTCATGACCCACTCCGACGACCAGGGACTGGTCCTCCCCCCGACCATCGCGCCGGACCAGGTCGTCGTCGTCCCAATCTGGCAGGAGGACACCCGGGACGACGTCCTCCAGTACGCCACCGAACTCGCCGCCGACCTCGAGGGCGCGGACGTCCGGGTCCACCTGGACGACCGCGACGAGCGCAACCCCGGCTTCAAGTTCAACGAGTGGGAGCTCAAGGGCGTCCCGGTCCGCCTGGAGGTCGGCCCCAACGAGGTCACCGACGAGGCGGTCACGGTCGTCCACCGACCGGACGGCGAGTCGACCGTCGAAGCCCGCGAGGCGTTCCCCGGGGCGGCGACGGCGCACCTCGACGCGGTCTACGAGAAGCTCTACGACGCCGCCGCCGAGCACCTGGAGGAGAACGTCCGCGAGGCCCACGGCCGGAGCGAGATCCTCGGCACCATCGGCCAGCACGGCGGCTACGTCAAGACCGGCTGGTGCGGGGAGGAGGCCTGCGAGACGGAGATCAAAGAGCAGATCGCCGCGGAGATCGTGATGGTCCCCTTCGACGAGGACGCCGAACCCGTCCACGACACCTGCGGCGTCTGCGGCGAGCCCGCCGAGACGACCGCCTACTTCGCACGGAACTACTGACCGTCGGCCCCGTCCGCCCTGGCCGAACGGACCGCAGGGCACTCCCGCGACGGGCAACCGAGAATCCCGGTGTCGGGTGACCGATGAACCTGGTGCTTGGTGAACGAGGAATCCGGTAACTGACCGGCGACGAACGCGCCGACCTACCCTATTGTTCGTGTGAATCCCGGTGTCACTTATTCTCCTTATATGCCTTTATTTGGTACTTATACACACTAATGGTTTCAGGGGCAAGATTATATGGCCGTCGGACAGCCACTCTTACATGAACCAGACGCCCCCCGCGAGCGACAGGGCCATGCTCGCAGACCCGTCTCGGGCACGCTCGAACTGCGGCGTCGGGGTCGTAATGGACCTCGACGGCGACGGCGACCACGCGGTCGTCGCCGACGGACTCGAGCTCCTCGCGAACCTCGAACACCGCGGCACGACCGGCGCGGAGGAGAACACCGGCGACGGCGCTGGCATCCTGCTCCAGACCCCCCACGAGTTCGTCGAGGCGACGTTCGACGTCGCCCTCCCGGAGACGTACGCCGTCGGCTCGCTGTTCTTCCCGAAGGACGAGTCCGCGCGCGCCAGCCTCGAGTCGCTCGTCGAGCGCGTGCTCGCCGACTACGACCTGACAGTGCTCGGCTGGCGCGACGTCCCCACCGACAACAGCGACCTCGGCCAGACCGCACTCGACTCCGAGCCGGCGGTCGTCCAGTGTCTCGTCGCACCGGATGGCCTGGACACCGGGGCGTTCGACCGGGCGCTCTACGTCGCCCGACGAGCCCTTGAGAACGAGGTCGAGGCCAGCCAGGCCGCGGGCGACGAGGAGTTCTACGTCTGCTCGCTCGACCGAAAGACGCTCGTCTACAAGGGCCTGCTCAAGGGTGACCAGCTCGAAGCGTACTACCCCGACCTGACCGACGAGCGCCTGACCTCCACGTTCGCGATGGTCCACGCGCGCTTTTCGACGAACACCCTCGGCGCGTGGCACCTCGCCCACCCGTACCGGCGCATCGTCCACAACGGCGAGTTCAACACCATCCAGGGGAACATCAACTGGATGCGGGCCCGGGAGACGGACCTCGAGAGCGACGTGCTCGGCGAGGACGTCGAGACGGTAAAGCCCATCATCAACGACCCCGAGCAGAGCGACACCGCCTCCGTCGACAACGCCCTCGAACTGCTCCTGCAGGCCGGCCGCGACCTCCCCCACGCGCTCCGGATGCTCATCCCCGAGGCGTGGCGCGCGGACGAGTCGATGGACGACGACCGCCGCGCCTGGTACGACTTCCACGCCTCGCTCGTGGAGCCCTGGGACGGCCCGGCGCTCGTCATCGCCACCGACGGCGAGCGCGTCGGGGCGGTCCTCGACCGGAACGGGCTGCGGCCCTGCCGGTACGAGGTGACCAGCGACGACCGCCTCGTGATGGCGAGCGAGGTCGGCGCGCTCGAGACGCCCCCGGAGGAGATAGCGGAGCGCGGCCGGCTCAAGCCCGGACAGCTCTTCGTCGCCGACCCGGAGGTGGGGCGCGTCGTCCCCGACGACGAGGTGTTCGCGGACCTGACCGACGAGCGCTACGCCGACTGGGTCGACCGCGTGCAGGTGCGGGGCGAGGACGTCTTCGACGAGGAGAGTCTGCGCCCGCAGGACCGGGTAGAGGAGCTGCGGGCCACCCAGGCCGCCTTCGGCTACACGTACGACGAGCTCGACAACCTCATCGAGCCGATGGCGACCGGCGGCAAGGACCCCGTCGGCTCGATGGGCGACGACACCCCGCTGTCGGTTCTCTCCGAGTTCAACCGGCCGCTTTTCACCTACTTCCGCCAGCTGTTCGCCCAGGTGACGAACCCGCCCATCGACAACATCCGCGAGGCGCTCGTGATGAGCCTGGAGACGCGGCTCGGCCGCCAGCGCAACTTACTCGACGAGTCGTCGGCGCACGCGAACCAGCTCGTCCTCGACTCGCCGGTCCTGACGGACGCCCAGACGGCGGCCATCCGCGAACTCGACGCGAAGGACCTGTCGGCCGCGACGGTCGACTGCACCTACGACCCGGCCGACGACCTCGAATCGGCCGTCGAGCGCGTCCGCGAGGAGACCGAGGCGGCCATCCGCGACGGCCACGACGTGGTCGTGCTCTCCGACCGGAACGCCGGCCCGGACCGCATCCCGGTCCCGAGCCTGCTCGCCATGGGCGGGGTCCACCACCACCTCGTCCGCAACGGGCTTCGCAACCGCGCCGGCATCGTCGTCGAGTCCGGTGACCCCCGGACGGTCCACCAGGTCGCCACCCTGGTCGGCTACGGCGCGGACGCCGTCGACCCCTACCTCGCCTACCAGACCATCGAGGACATCGTCGCCGGTCCCGACGGCGCGGACCCCGAGGAGGCCATCGACGCCTACCGGGGGGCGCTGGAGAAGGGACTGCTGAAGACCATGTCGAAGATGGGCATCTCGACGATGGAGAGCTACCAGGGCGCCCAGATCTTCGAGGCCGTCGGCCTCGACGACGGGTTCGTCGCGGAGTACTTCGAGGGGACCGAGGCCCGGACCGGCGGCATCGGCGTCGAGGAGCTCGAGACCGACCTCCGCGAGCGCCACGCGGCCGGCTTCGGCGAGGAGCCCGACCTGGAGCGCCAGGGCGAGTTCGAGTTCCGCACCACCGGCATGTTCCACCAGTGGAACCCGCAGACGGTGAACACGCTCCAACGCGCGGTCCGGAACGGCGACTACGACACCTACCGCGAGTTCGCCGAGATGATAAACGACCAGGGCGAGCAGCTCCAGACGCTCCGCGGGCTGCTTTCGTTCGACTCGGACCGCGAGTCCGTCCCCATCGAGGAGGTAGAGCCGGTCGAGGATATCGTCACCCGCTTCTCGACGGCCGCGATGTCGCTGGGCTCCATCTCGCCGGAGGCCCACGAGAACAACTCCATCGCGATGAACCGCATCGGGGCGAAGTCGAACACCGGCGAGGGCGGCGAGCCGCCCGAGCGCTTCGGCACCGAGCGCGAGTGCAACGTGAAACAGGTGGCCTCCGGGCGCTTCGGCGTCACCAGCTACTACCTCTCGTCGGCCGACGAGCTCCAGATCAAGATGGCCCAGGGCTCGAAACCCGGAGAGGGCGGCCACCTGCCGGGCCACAAGGTCAACGAGATGATCGCCGACGTGCGCCACTCGGTGCCCGGCGTCGGGCTCATCTCGCCGCCGCCCCAGCACGACATCTACAGCATCGAGGACCTGAAACAGCTCATCCACGATTTGAAGGCCGCCAACCCCGCGGCAGACATCAACGTCAAGCTGGTCTCGGAGGCCGGCATCGGCACCATCGCGGCGGGCGTCGCGAAGGCCAACGCCGACGTAGTACACATCTCGGGCCACTCGGGCGGTACGGGCGCCAGCCCGCGGACCTCCATCAAGCACGCCGGGCTCCCCTGGGAGCTCGGGCTGGCCGAGGCCAACCAGATGCTCCGCGCGACCGGGCTGCGCTCGCGCATCCGCGTGACCGCCGACGGCGGGCTCAAGACCGGTCGAGACGTCGCCGTGGCCGCCCTGCTCGGGGCGGAGGAGTACGTCTTCGGCACGGCGTCGCTGGTCACCTCGGGCTGCGTGATGGCCCGGCAGTGCCACACCAACACCTGCCCGGTCGGGGTCGCCACGCAGAACGAGCAGCTCCGCGAGCGCTTCCCCGGCCAGCCCCAGCACGTCATCAACTACATGACGTTCATCGCCGAGGAGCTCCGCGAGCTCATGGCCGAGCTCGGCTTCCGCACCGTCGAGGAGATGGTCGGCCGCGTCGAGGTGCTCCGGCAGCGAGACGACGTCACCCACCCGAAGGCCAAGCGACTCGACCTCTCGACCGTCCTGGCCGAGCCCGCGGAGGGCGGGCGCACGAAGACCCGCGAGCAGACCCACGAGATCGACGACCAGCTCGACCACGAGCTCATCGACGCGGCCGAGCCGGCGCTCTCCGACGGCGAGCCGGTCGAGCTCGACGTGCACATTGGCAACACCGACCGCGCGGTCGGGGCGATGCTCTCGAACCGCGTCTCGACGGCCTACGGGGACGTCGGCCTGCCGGCGGACACCGTCGACGTCTCCTTCACCGGCACCGCCGGGCAGAGCTTCGGTGCGTTCCTCGCACCCGGCGTCAGCTTCGACCTGACGGGGGCCGCCAACGACTACGTCGGGAAGGGGCTCTCCGGCGGCCGGATCGTCGTCCAGACGCCCCCCGACGCGCCGTTCGACCCGGCCGAGAACACGCTCGTCGGCAACGTCGCACTCTACGGCGCGACCGGCGGCGAACTCTACGTCAACGGCGTCGCCGGCGAGCGCTTCGCGGTCCGCAACTCCGGCGCGAAGGCCGTCGTCGAGGGCGTCGGCGACCACGGCTGTGAGTACATGACCGGCGGCATCGTCGCGGTCCTCGGCGAGACCGGCAAGAACTTCGCCGCGGGCATGTCCGGCGGCGTGGCGTACGTCTACGACCCGGACGACGAGCTCGCCGCGCACGCCAACACCGAGATGGTCCGCCTGGAGGACGGGCTCTCCGAGCGCGACGAGCGCGCGCTCCGCCGGCTGGTCGAGAACCACGCCGCCTACACCGACAGCGACCGCGCGGCAGAGCTCCTCGCCAACTGGGAGACCGCCCGCGAGGCGTTCGTGAAGGTGATGCCCGACGCCTACCGGCAGGCCATCGCCGAGCGGCCGGAGGCGGACGCCCGGACCTCCCTGCCGGCGCAGGCAGGCGAGTGCGAGAAGCGCGACGCAGCGGGCGTCGGCCGGGCGGACTGACGACCCTGGCGGCGTCGCCTGCCGGAACAGACAGGTGCTCGTCTGCCCGGTCGGTGCTGGACTGACCGCTCGGCCGGTGCTGTACAGACGTGCAGTCGGTACTGTTTTCCTCGCGTTCCCCGTGACACGAGGCATGGACACCGCGCTGGTCATCGGCGGCACGCGATTCATCGGTCGGCACACCGTCCCCGAACTGCTCGCCCACGGTTACGAGGTCGCCATCTTCAACCGCGGGACCCGCGAGAACCCCTTCGCCGACACCGAGGGGGTCACCCACGTCCAGGGCGACCGGACGAACGACTCGGCGCTCGAACTCGCCCGGGAGCAGGTGGACCCGGACGTCGTCATCGACTTCGTGGCATACCGCCCGCGGGAGGTGCGCGCGGCGACGACCGTCTTCGCCGACGTGGACGCCTACGTCTACGTCTCCAGCGGGGCGGCCTACGGCGAGGAGACCATCCCCAAGCGCGAGGGCGAGACGGCGCTCTGTCCGTGCACACCGGAGCAGGCCGTCGACGACAGCTACGACACCTACGGCCCGCGCAAGGCCGAGGGCGACCGCGCCGTCTTCGAGGCCGCCGAGAACGGCGTGAACGCGATGAGCGTCCGGCCCACCGTCGTCTACGGCCCGGACGACTACACCGAGCGCCTGGACTACTGGATCCACCGCGTCCACGACTACGACCGCGTCCTCGTCCCCGGCGACGGCGGGAGCCTCTGGCACCTGGTCTACGTCGAGAACGTGGCGTCGGCGCTCCGGGTCGTCGCCGAGGAGGGGACGCCGGGCGAGGCGTACAACTGCGGCGACAGGCACCTCGCGACGCTGGCCGAACTGGTCGAGCGGATCGCCGACGCACTCGACACCGAGGTCGAGGTCGTCACCGCCTGCGAGCGCGAACTCGCGGCCGGGGAGCTCGAACCGACCGACTTCACCCTCTACCGGGAGTACCCGCACGTCCTCTCGACGGCGAAGCTCCACGCGCTCGGCTGGGAGTCGACCCCGCTCGGCGAGGCGCTTGCGCAGACCGTCGCCGACTCCCTCGAGAGCGACCGCGACGGCAGCGAGCACGACCCGGGCCGCGAGGCCGAAGAGCGCGTGCTCGGCGTCCTGGATACGCTCTGATTGGGCCGGACCCCGGGAGCCGTCCGTGCCGAACGGGGCTCGTTCGGGTCGGTGCGAACTCGCTCGAAGGTAACATCCTTGTCCCCCGGCCGCAGAGAGTGGGTATGTTCGAGAAATCCACGTGGATTCGGCTCCCCCGGAACGTCGTGGTGGGCCACGGCGTGCTCGACGACGCCATCGAGGTCGTCGAGGAGCTCCACATCGGCGGCGACCCGCTGGTCGTCACCAGCCCGACGCCGCGGCAGGTGGCGGGCGACCGGCTGGTCGCGCAGTTCCGCGAGGCGGGCTACCACCCGGAGACGGTCGTGGTCGAGGAGGCCCGCTTCGCCGAGGTCGAACGGGTCATCGAGGCCGCGAAGCGCGACGACACCGCCTTCCTCGTCGGCGTCGGCGGCGGCAAGGCCATCGACATCGCGAAGATGGCGAGCGACCACCTCGACACCACGTTCGTCTCGGTGCCGACGGCCGCGAGCCACGACGGCATCGTGAGCGGCCGCGGCTCGGTCCCGGAGGGCGACACCCGGCACAGCGTCGCCGCGGAGCCGCCGCTCGCCGTCGTCGCGGACACGGGCGTCCTCGCCGACGCGCCGTGGGAGCTGACGACGGCGGGCTGTGCGGACATCATCTCGAACTACACCGCGGTCAAGGACTGGCGGCTGGCCAACCGGCTCCAGCACGTCGAGTACTCGGAGTACGCCGCCGCGCTCTCCGAGATGACCGCCGAGATGCTCGTGGACAACGCCGCCTCCATCAAGCCGGGCCTGGAGGAGTCCGCGTGGGTCGTCGTCAAGGCGCTCGTCTCCTCCGGCGTCGCCATGTCCATCGCCGGCTCCTCCCGCCCCGCGTCGGGCGCCGAGCACCTCTTCAGCCACCAGCTCGACCGCATCGCACCGGGGCGGGCGCTCCACGGCCACCAGGTCGGCGTGGGAGCCATCATGGTCGAGTACCTCCACACCGGCGAGCACGGCCACTGGCGGGCGGTCCGCGACGCCCTGGCGAGCATCGACGCCCCGACGACCGCCGACGAGCTCGGCATCTCCGAGGCGGAGGTCGTCGAGGCGCTCTCGACGGCCCACGAGATCCGCGACCGCTACACCATCCTCGGCAACGGAATGAACCCCGACGCCGCCCGGGACGTCGCCGAGAAGACGGGCGTCATCTGAGTCGGGGAGAAAACAGGCGTCATCTGAGTTGGGGAGAAAACAGGCGTCATCTGAGTCGGCGAGACCCAATCCGGCCCTGCCGCAGCCGTCTCGCTTCCCCTACTCCAGGCGCTCCTGGTCGCCGTCATCGCCGTCGCGGTGGTCCGGGTCCCGCTCCTCCGAAAGAGTGGGTCCGCTCGCCTGCGAGCCGACGCCGGTCTCGCGACCGTTCGGGCCGACTTCGAGAGCGCGACCCCGCCGGTGCCGGCGTTCCAGTGGGGAATCGCCGACGCCGTTCGCCAGACTGCCCACGGTGGGACCTACGACCTCTCGGACCTGTTCGGACTCGGGTCGGTGATCGTGACGACCGGGCACCGGTCGCTCGTGGGGGCCGGCGAGTCGGGAGGGGGCTCCCTCGAACTGGCCGTTCGGACTGGTGGCAGCCCGTGGGCGACGTACACGGTGTCGATTGCCGAACAGAATGGCGGGTCTGTCGTCGACGTCGAGTGGACGTCGGACCGTCGGTTCGGCCTCCGGCGGCTCCCACAGTGGTGGGTCGCCGAGCGCGACCACACCGAGGCGCTCGTCGCACAGGGATACACCGTCGAAGCGCGCGAGGCGTCCCTGTCGCTGTAAGCTCACGTCGTCCGTGAGGACTTAGCGCCCGGGGGGCTGTACGCCCCAACGAGGTGGTCTGGCCCCGTTGTAACAGTTTGTAAGTCTATGTAAGCTCTTGTAAGCCTATGTAAGTCGCCTACGCCGGCGTCCCGGCGACGAACCGAAGCCGCGTGTAATCGGCAGTCCAGGTCCCACCGTCGAACAGCGCGGGGCGGAGGCGGTCCTCCACCTCCGAGACGACCGTCTCACGCTCCGCCGCCGTCGTCTCGGCGAAGAGATCCTCGCCGAACATCGAGAGCCAGTTCCGCAGGCCGTCGGGACCGTCGTCGAGTTCGGTCGGGCGGTCGAACAGCCGGGCGTAGGTGACGCGGAAGCCCGCGTCTTCGAGGACCGTCGCCTGCTCGCCGACGCTCGGGAAGCACCACGGGTTCGCCACCGAGTACCCCGCCTCGGCGAGGGCGGTCTGGACGGCGGCCACGATGCGCTCGACGTTCCCGACGCCGCCCATCTCCGCGACGAATCGGCCGCCGGGCCGGAGCGCCTGCCGGACGGCCGCGGCGACCGCCGGCTGGTCCTCGCAGGGGACCCAGTGGAGCGCGGCGTTCGAGAAGACGGCGTCGAACGACTCCTCGACTGCGAACTCGCGGGCGTCGCCCCGAACGAACGCCAGGTCGGGGTACCGCGCGCGCGCCTGGGCGAGCATCTCCTCGGAGGCGTCTAGCCCGACGGCGTCGGCACCGGCGTCGGCGAGCGCGGCCGTCAGGTGGCCGGTGCCGCAGCCGAGATCGAGGACGCGCTCGCCGGCCTGTGGCGCGAGCAGGTCCAGGACGTCGGCGCCGTACTCGTGGACGAACGAGTGTTTGTCGTCGTAGAGGGCGGAGTCCCAGTCGTCGGTCATGGGCGACCGGACGGTCCCAGTCGACCAGTTCGTGTCCGTCCGCCCAGTTATTGCCGGGCGAGGGGAGCAGTCGTTGAATCCGGCGGGGCCGCCTCTGACACGGCCGTCCACGACCCGCCTCAGACGTACTCGTCCATGAACTCGACGACCGTCCGGTAGGCGGTGATGCGGTTCTCCAGCTTCGCGAAGCCGTGACCCTCGTCCTCGAAGACGAGCGTCTCGACCGGCACGTGCTTTGCGGCCTCCTCGGCGATCTGCTCGGCCTCGCCGACCGGGACGCGGGGGTCGTTCTCGCCGTGCAGGACCAGCAGTGGTGCCTCGATGTTGGCGATGTTGTTGATGGGGCTGATCTCCTCTAGGAACTCGCGGTCCTCGTCGAGCGAGCCGTACTCCGCCTCGCGCTGGGACCGGCGCCACGCGCCGGTGTTCTTGAGGAAGGTGATGAAGTTCGCGATGCCGACGATGTCCACGCCGGCCGCCCAGAGGTCGGGGTAGGTCGTCAGCGCCGAGAGCACCATGAAACCGCCGTAGGAGCCGCCGTAGGCGACGACTCGGTCGGGGTCGACGGCGGGGCGGTCGCCGAGCCACTCGACGCCGGCCGCCAGGTCGGCCACCGAGTCCATCCGGTTGCGCACGTCGTCGAGGCGGGTGTAGCGCTCGCCGTAGCCGGTCGAGCCGCGCACGTTCGGCTCGAAGACGGCGTAACCGCTGTCGAGGAAGTACTGCTTGAGCCCGCTGAACGCGGGCCGGCGCTGGCTCTCCGGCCCGCCGTGGACGTCCACGACCACGGGGAACGGGCCGGCACCCTCGCGGGGCACCGAGAGGAACGCGGGCACCTCCAGCCCGTCGAAGGACTCGAAGCGGACCAGCTCCGAGGCGACGAAGGATGACTCGGGGATGCCGGCCGTGGCGGCGTGGGTCCACCGCGTCGCCTCGCCGGTCGCCACGTCCACGACGTAGACGTTCGCGTTCGCCGTGTCGCCGGTGACGGCGACGGCGAGCCGGGCGGCGTCCGCGTCGAAGGTCGCGCCGCCGTAGACGCCGGCCGGGAGGTCGGGCGCCGGGAGCGGGTCGACCGTCGCGCCGTCGAGGTCACCGACCCGGAGGTCGGTCGCGCCGTCGACGTTCCGGGCGTAGACGACGCGACCGGTGTCGTGGTGGACGGTCGCGCTCTCGACGTTCCACCCGTCACCGTCGACGACGGCCGCCAGGTCGCCGGTCGCGAGGTCCAGCCGGACCAGCTGGAGCGTGTCGGCGTCGGCGTCCGTGGTGACGTAGAGCGCGTCGCCGTCCGGCCCCCAGGAGACGCTGCCGTACCGCACGTCCGCCTCGTGGGGGTGGACCGGCCGGAGGTCGCCCGCAGCGACGTCGAGGACGTAGAGGTCCTGGTCGTAGTTGGAGTGGTAGTCCATGACCGCGAGCCGGCTGTCGTCCGGGCTCCAGCCCAGGACCACGAGCCAGCCGTCGCCCTCGGCGAGAAGTTCGGCGTCGTCGCCGGTCTCCTCGCGGCCCTGGACGTAGACGTCGAAGACGCCCTCGTCGCGCCGGTTGGAGGTGAACGCGAAGCGCTCGCCGTCGTGGCTCCAGCCGCCCCACTGGTGTTTGGCGTCCGGCGCGTCTGTGAGCGGCGTCACCGTCTCCCCGTCGCCGTCGAGCCGGTAGAGCTGCGTGCGCTCGTTGCCGCCCTCGTCCATGCCGAAGACGAGCTCCGGGCGCTCCGGCGACCACGCGGCGAAGCCGACGGACTCCTCGTAGAAGGTGAGCTGCTCGGGCCAGCGTCCGGGCTCGTCCAGCCGCCAGACCTGGTTGACCCCGGTCGTGTTCATCAGGAAGGCGAGCTCGCCGTCCGGCCCGAACGACGGGGCTCCGGCACCTCTGATGTTGAGATAGCGCTCGATGTCGTAGGCCATGCCGACCGTTTCGAATCGATGCCGAAAAGCCGTTCCGGTCGGCCACCTCGCTGGCCGCTACTCGACCGCCGACTCGGTCGGATACGCCGACCCGACCGGTCCCGACTCGGTCGTTCACGCGCGACGTTCAGTCGTCGTGTCCGTGGCCCTTCTCGTCTTTCTTCTTTTTCTTCTTCGCTTTCTCCCGCGCCGTCTCCCGCTTCTTCCTCGCCTTTTCCTTCGCTTTCTCTCGCTTCTTCTTCCCCTTCTCCCGCTTCTTCTTCCCCTTCTCCCGCGCTTTCTCCCGCTTCTTCTTCCCCTTCTCCCGCGCTTTCTCCCGCTTCTTCTTCGCTTTCTCCCGCGCTTTCTCCTGCTTCTTCTTCGCTTTCTCCCGCGCTTTCTCCTGCTTCTTCTTCGCTCTCTCCCTTGCCTGCTTCCGCTTCTTCCTGCCCTTCTTCTGGCCCCGCTTCCCCTCGTTGTTCTTCCCGTGGACCTCCGCGTCCTTGCCGTGCTCGGCGTCCTTGCCGTTGCCGTGGTCCTGGGCGTCCTTCCCGTGTTCCGCGTCGCCCGACTCACCGTGCTCGTCTTTCTTCTCCGATTTCTCGTCTTCCTTGCCCGCCTCGGGCGCCTGCTTCTGGTCGGCCTTCTGGTGGTTCGGTTGGGTCGTCTGCCTGCCGACGTTCGACTTCGTGCCGTCGCCGCAGCCGCCCGCGGTGATGGTGACGGGCGTGCTCATGTCGAGGGACTGGCGGTGCGGGCTGGAGACGCTCCCCGAGAGCAGCTGCCAGTCGGTCACCGAGCCGTCGTAGTTGTAGACCAGTCGCTCGGCCGCCCCGTTGAACGCCGGGTCGATGGTGACTGCGAAGGAGGACCCGAGCCCACGGAACACGCCGCCGTCGGTGCCGTCCGGGTTCCACGTCCAGCTCACCTTCTGGGTGCTGCCGCCTGTGTGCCACCGGTCGTAGTTCGTGGGTGCGCGGTTTCCCGTGTGCCGGTCGATGTAGCTGTCGTCCGCGACGACCCACTTGCCGCCCGCAGGCATCCCCGCGAACGTGAACGTCGCCGAGCCGCCGCCGTGAGAGCTGTGGCTCACACTCCCGTGGACGACGACCAGGCCCAGCCCGTTCGGGCCGTCGTAGAGGAACAGCAGGCTCGTGTCGGGTCGCTGGAGCGACTGCGTGCCCTTCGAGCTGAAGTACGGCCCGCCCCCGTCGGACGCCCCGACGCCCCGGTAGCGGGACGGGAGCTGGTAGTCGTAGAACTTCTGGACCGGCACGTCGCCGGACAGCGGCGTGATCGGGTAGCAGTTGCCGGCCTGTCGCAGACTGTACTGGGCGTTCCCGGTGGCCGTCGCCGTGCCGATGGCGCCCGCGCTCGCGAGCGATCCGCCGACGGCGGTCAGGAACGCACGTCTCGTGGTGTCCTTCCCCCTCACGTGTTCCACTCCGGTTCAGCAGTTCCCGACGAGGGCGAGCGGCATAGCTCTGGTGGCAGGTAGACGGTCTCTACTGTCTCTATGTGGCGGCTAACGGTCGCTACGTGCTCTGTCGACCCTGGAACCGGCCGGCCGTAGCGCACACCGTCGACCGTGAGCCACCGGCCGCCGTGCGCGCCGGCGGCCGGGCGCGAGCCCGCCCGGAGGGCGAGACCGGTGGTATTTTTATCGGCTCGCTTCATGCCCGGTCGTATATGCGCGTCGCGTTCGTCTCGGCGGTCACCCACCACCA
>Ga0209928_1000138_pt1 | contig 15976 bp, 5 predicted proteins | sample SalPonF2_B_D2_MG_FD_185727 | JGI IMG/M metagenome (GOLD analysis project Ga0209928, IMG submission 185727) | Salt pond soil microbial communities from South San Francisco under conditions of wetland restoration - Salt Pond MetaG SF2_B_D2_MG... ...
GGTCCACGTGCGCAAGGTCATTATCGGTATACCCGATCTTGAAGTTGCCCCAGAGCCCGTAGGTTTCTTCTTTTTTCACCTTGACGTAGAATTTGCCGTTGGTCGGTGCATCTTCCGCAACGGTGCTGTCATCACCGAATGTCGGGTAGTGGACATCCGGATCCATTCGCCGGAACAGGGCGTCGGGGGACTTATCCATGAAATTGGAGAAGATCTCGTCCAGGGGGCCTTCCCGCGTATCGGCGCTGGCCGTCAGCGACCAGCCGTTCTCGAATTTGCCGTTGGTGTAAAACGCAAGGCGACCCTGGAGACTCATGTCCTCACTGTATTGAGGTTTGTCCGGCGCAAGCAGCTCGGCCGGCCCGTTGGTCTTATTGCCGGATAACGTCAGATCGGCGATGCCCACGGTGAACCAGTCGCTTTTTTTCAGTGCCAGGTCGCGCATGAAAAGCTCGCCGTTACCGAACTTGTCCAGAACAGCCACTTCAACGGTATGCATGCCCTCCGGCAAAATTTCTTCGGCAACAAAAGAACCCTTTTCGTCCACGGGTACCGCATAACCGGCCATCCACACACTGTGTCCTTCGGGAACATCAGTGCCGTGAGCCTGCACCGTACCGCCGCTGAGCGGAATATTGCGGATGGCGATACGACTCTCGCCATAGCCGGTCAGCAGTTCTTTATCGGGATCTTTCTCGGCAACCAACGGATCAATTTGGTCTGTCACCCACAGAGGCTGAGGGGTTGTCTCATCAAAAAGTCCTTTGTCGTCGTAGACCCGTACCAGATATTTCAGCTTGCGCACCGGTGCAGAGAAGGACTCAAACTCGGGTTGCCATTGGGCCATGCCGTCAGCATCCATAGCGATGACCTCCATGGGGATGTCGCGTACGGAGTGTGCTTCTTCGAATATTCTGACCTCCGCCCGATCGATGAAGCTTCGATAGTTGGTGTACAGACGAAAACGCACCAGGTTTTCGGCAAATGCCGTATCCTCCAGGTTCTGATAACGTATCGTGTGCGGCCATGCGGTCAGGTTCAGCCGTGGTTCCAGCTTCAGGCTGTCATGTTTGAACTGAATTTGGGCGTTTTCAAGGGCAACGTCGGTGCAGCGCTGCACATCGGAACTGCATTTGCCCGGATCATCGATGGGTTTTCCGTCCACCGTGATGCGCATGAGATTCAGGGCAAAAGGATCGGCCGTGCTCACCTCACGAGTCAAAGGAGTCACCTCCACCCCTTCATATTCATCACGGATGATCAGATCATCATAGACCACACGCACCTCGACTCTCGACGTATCTGACTCAATAAAACCGGCGTTTACCACATCATCGGATTGGACATAGCCGCGGCCGTCGAATTCCGTCTGCCCCTGGGTCAATCCCATCTGCTCGCTTACGGCAACCATGGCACGTTGCGCGCGAGCCATGGACAAACCGATGTCATCTCCGTAAACCGCAGCCGTACGACGATCCAGGCGTTTGTTGTCGGTATAGCCGACAAACTGGAGGCGAACATCTGTCTTGTCGCTGATCTCATCCATGGTACGACGCAATATGTCGGTGTAACCATTTGGTATTACGGGTTTTCCGTTTTCAAACAGAATCGGATCGATATCACCCGAAGACGGGTGGTAGACACGGGTGACGGTTTCGGCACCAGCAGCGTCCGGGCACAGTTGAGGCTCGTCGGGAAGATCCTGAAGCGGATCGTCATGCCAGAATTCCACTTCCACGCGCCGATTCAGCGCCCGTCCCTGTTGTGTATCATTGGATGCAACAGGCTGTGAGATTCCCCTGCCCTCACTTTCAATGGCGGCATTGGGCAAGCCCAAATCATCCTGAACAGCAAGTGCAACACGCCGGGCAACCGCTTTGGAAAGACCGGTGGGATCGCCGTAGATGCGTTTGTCCCGCCCCTTCAGCGGAATGTTATCCGCATAGGCAATAAATTTGATCATCAGGTTCTCTTTGCTGTCAAGATTGGTCATTGTCCGCCTGACCTCCTGCAGAAATTCTTCCGGCATACCCAGCATACCTTTGTCGTAATGAAGGGGAGAAATCAGGTTTTTAATGCGGGCACGATGAACGTGGCCGTCCTTGTAGCGCAGCTTGCAGACGGTTTCTGTTCGGCAGACCTTGATACGATTCACTTCCCGGGGAACCACCACTTCCTTCTCTGTCTGATTTTTGATGATTTCGTCATACCAAACCTGCACTTCCACGCGCCGGTTGAGCTGCCGGCCGTCATCGGTGGTATTGTCGGCCTTCGGCTGGCTGTCGCCAAGCCCTTCGTAGGAGATGGCTTCAGGGGGAAGATTCAGCGCGCGCTGGCAATATTCGGCCACGGTGCCTGCCCGCTCACGTGACAGCCCGATGTTGTCGATGTACTCTTCTACCAGATCTCCCCTGAGCGGCAGGGAATCGGCATGACCCACAAAGTGGAGTCGCACATTGGTGCGATGACGCATGCTGTCGAACACATCGCGCAGAAGCCTAAGGTAGTCCTCGGTAATTTCCACTTCACCCAAACCGAAATGGATGGGCGGAACCAGGTTATCGAGTTTGATGGTTTTGAAATCCTTTTCAACCACTTTGCGCATCTCCGTTCGATCCCCCTCATCTTTTTCAAAGATGGCGGGGTCATGGATCCACGGGGTTATGGACTGATCAACCGGCAGATGCATCTCCACCGCATCTCCGCTGGCATCCGTTTCCCTTACCCCTGTTTCCAGGGAAAATGAAGTCTTGGCGCCTACCGCAGTGACAACGCACAAACATAAGATGGCGATACCGTGCTTGAGCAAGGTTCTCATCATTATGAACAGATTATGTAATATAGGTTTCATCATTTAAGTTATCACTGACCGGCAAGCGGTGCGCCGCGTCGCCAGAAAATTTCGGTTTCGATAGCCAGTCGGTAGTCTCCACCTGACTGTTTCCACTCTTTGGTAAGAATCTCCTTTAATGCTTCAAGACGTTTTTGGACCAGGCCCTCTCGTTCAACATCGCCGAGATAAGACAGTCTCAATACGGACGGTGCCTTTTTCAGTTCTTCAAGCAACCGGGCCATCTTGGGTATCCACTGCATTCGCATGTCAATGGTATTGGGCTCGAACACGCCGTCGGCGATATCGATGCGCACCACGCGGTGGATGGTCGCGCCGAAATTGAATCGGATCATCTTGCCCCGGGTGGCTCGCTGAACACGCGGATTTTCTGTGGTCAGGCGATAGCCGGTGGGCAGGCTTCTCTCGTCCAGCTTGAGGATAAAGTTGCTGCCGCGATCCTCGTCAGGTACCGCCGCACAAGTGATGTGAAAACGTCCATGTTGGTCTGTGGTGGCGATCAGACCGCGCACCGTCACCACGCGGACCCCGGACAGACCCTTCTCGCCCGGATCCTGATAACCGTTCAGGTTGCCATCGTCGAACACCTTGCCGATCACATCGGTGCAATCGAAGTCCGGGTCGGGGATGACCCGCACGGTGGCCGTCGCTTCTCCCGAAGCAGCGCCACCGGTGGCGGTGTTGAGCACCATGGCCCGGTTGACGTATTCGCCTTCGGAGACGCCGGAACCTACCACCAGCAGCAACTGGATGACGTATTTCTGGTTAACCTGCAGTTCGAGGTCATCCCAAACAAGTTCACGGCCGTTGATTTCAGGCTCCGCCGGATTGCCGTTCAAACGAGCGGAATTGGCCATGTATTTAAAACCAGCAGGGAAACGATCAATGATACTAATGTCATACAGCGGCGAACCGTAAACGTTGGTCACGGTGATGGTATAGGGCACCAGCGTCCCCCTGGTCACATTGGTCATCGAGGAGGTCTTGGTGATGGCCACGGCCCCGTCTAGTACAGGATCAATGGGAATAAAATTGTTGAATATTTGACTTTCCCCCTCGGGCACATTTCCGTTATTCAGCAAGAGATGCATATAATAGACAGTACCGGCCGTTCGCGGTTGGGCCGACTCCGGCGGCACCACCGCCGAAGCTACAGCCTCGCAGTAATCGGTTGTTGCAGGTACCGCATCGTCCGCACTTCCCGGGCAGTCGGGAACGGAGAATGCGGCCATAGATGCATCACTGGCCGGCGGAATAATCTGGGACGGCATGCCCATGTAACCGGTGGCCGGTGGTGATATCTCGATGAGATAGGTGCCACCCGCCGGACATGCGGCATCGCTGAAGTTCAGGTCGAACTTGTAGAAGCCGTCACGGGCCGTGATCTGATTCTGCTGCACCGGGTCATCGAAGCACTGGCTCGGCAACACGGCACCGGTGATCGCGTTCAGCAGTGTTAGTCTGGCACCGGCAACCGGTTGACGAGCTACCGAGTTGTAGACCGCGCCGTTGGGCCATAGCGGTAGATTCAGATCTTGCAAATTCGCGCCCGAGGCGACGGTTATGGCACTGATCCGCTGCGGACCATCGGTGAACGGTGTCTCGGTGAACGATGAGTCGGCATCACCCATGGACGCCGTGTTCGGATCCGCCCCCGGCGCCGTGAAGCGCAGCTCGTAAAAGTCCGATGTGCCCTCGTTGGGCGCCAGCCCGGTTAATCGATAAACGCCGTTGGCATCCGTCAGCACCGTGGCGAGCAATTGATTGTTGCGGTACAGCTGTACGGACCAGCCCTCAAGATGCCGCTCGGTGCCGTCATTAAGCTTATTCAGGTTGGCATCATGCCAGACAGTTCCATTAAGGGTGGCGCTGCCGGGCGTACCGCCGATGACGATGGAAACCTCAGCAGAAGCAGTTGACGCAGGAACATTCCATCTGACATCAGCTTTATTTGTTACTGTATCGCCAATGTTCAGTCCGCTGTCCAGTGTAACGCGGAAACGCAATTCGACAATACCCGCAGGCGCCAGATTACCATAAATAGATGAGTAATTAGCGGTTATTGTGCTTCCTGCAATACTAACGCCTGTCGATAGACCATTTAATAATCCGGAATTGGCAATATAGGACATCTGGCCAGCAACAGGATCATTAAGATCATCCGTAATCACAACATTGGTTACCGGCATAACCCCTGTATTTGTTACACGAACAACGTATTCCAGTTCACCGCCGGCTACTGCTGTACCACCACCTATAACAAATACTTCTTTGGTAATGTTAATTGACGGTGCTTCTCCAACAACAACAACAGTAGGCTGATCACCATTTGAATCAATACCGTCAGCATCGGTAGGTTCATCAGGTAATTCATTACTGCTGACAAAACCCTGGTTACTGATTTCTGTACCGGCAGTTGCTGCAGCATCAACCGTTACCTCAAATTCAATAACCGCAGACTCACCGGGGCTCAGGATACCTGCGCCAGGACTTGGTAATGGTGGTGTAAGATCACTACTGCTGATGTCAATACCAGCTATCAGCGGAGATACATTGGGTGCAGGATCAGTAACAGTGATACCATTTAAAGTTGTCTTATTGGCGTTATACTGGGTTGAAGCAGGGACTGGGTCAGTAAGTACAACATTGGTTACCGGTCTTGAACCTAAATTAGTCGCGGTAATGGTGTAGCGTAATACATCATTTGGATCAACGATGTCTGGCGTACCATTATCAACTAATATCGCTACTGTCTTCTGAACATCAAAATACGGGAGACTGCCAACCACATCAATCGTTGGATCATTAACAGCGGCTGTATCGGGATCATCTGATGGCTGTTGCGGGAAGATGGCACCACCTGCACCATTTCCGGAAACAAAACCCTGGTTGGAAATTATTGTACCATCAACAGCTGAAGCATTGACTACAACATCAAAGGTAATGGTTGCTGCATTGCTTGCAGCCGAATCGGTATCGGCACGCATGAATCCAACAGCGGTATTTTCTGGTGCATTGATCAGGATGCCGGCAATCAGCGGATTGACGCCGGGGCTCGGGTCGGCTACCGCACTCCCGTTGAGGGTCGTGCTGTTGGCAGCGTAAGTGGTATTGGCAGGAGTTAAGTCCCGCAGCCGGACATTGACGGCATCCTCGTTGCCGATGTTTTTGATGGTGATGGTGTAACGCAGCGAGTCACCTGCAATCAGTTCAGCAGGATCACCGGTGATATCCTGAGAAGTTTTCCATACCTCGAAGGCAGGCGAAGAGCTGATCAGGGTGGAGGTTTGGTTACTCGGTTCGGAAGTCAGATTGCCCACAGTCAGCAGTGCCTGATTCAGCACGGTGGTTCCGCTTGGAATCGAGGGGGCGAGTCTCGCCTCGAACACAATGGTTACCGAATCGTTTACAGCCAGTGTCAGGTTGCGAATATCAACAATACCCGTGCCGTTGGCACCCCCCGTGGCATCAGTGTTTGTGGTATCGGCATTGGTATCCGAGACGCTGATCAACTGCAGGCTGCCGGGAGCAAAATGCGCATCCAATTCGTCCAGCACCGAGGCATTGTTCAAAGGAACAATACTCTGATTGGTTAGAACGATGGTGTAACGGAGCGTATCACCGGGCTCAGCATTCGTACCAGGATCTTGCCCTGTCGTTACATTGACGACGGACTTCACCATCGAGACCGCAAGCTCGGTCATTATCGTTACGGAAGCCGGGCCAGTGAAGTAGTCGTTTTCCACCGGCGTCCCCGTGCCGTTGCGCTCGAATGCGTTTTCGCCGTCCAACCCGGTCCACTGTGCTGTGGCGCTGTTGCTCAGTTCCTGCCCCGCCAGAACCCCATTCAGCACCACCACGTCATAGGTCAGGGTGACTTGGGTCCCCTCGACCACGTCGATGTCCGCAGTAACATCGGCCGGGCTCCAGGTCAGGGTCTGGGCAGTGGTACTGCCATCCCCCGTTACCGTCGGGTCGACGATGGTGTTGCCCATACCGTCCACGCTGGCCGTACCGCTCTGGTAGGCCAGGCCCAAACTCAAACTGTCTTCAATCAGAAGATCAAACGCATCGGAGAAGTTATCTCCCGCTGCTCCGCCGCTGGCGGTGAAACTCATGCTGTAGCGCAGGATATCCCCGACATTCGGCGCTGCACCAGGGTTGCTCACGTTCGCCACGGTTTTGGCGATGGCCAACAGCGGCTCGACGATGGTCACGGGCCCGCTGGTGGAGGAGGTGTCCAAGCCTCCCAGAATGTTTGTAGCCGTATAGCGGGCGGTATTGGTGAAGCTGACACCGGCATTGGCCTGGTCATTATTGGCCACCCTCGCCGTCAGCGTAATAATGACCTGTTCACCGGCCGGGATACTGCCGATCCCCAAGTTCACGCCCCCCGGAGCAACGCTGTTGTCGGTCAGATTCACCGATGCGCCATTACCGTCCACCGCAGTGGCACTGACGTACTCCAGCACGCCATCCAAGGAATCTGTCACCACCACATTATCGAGCGCCGAGTTAATCGGCGCTGCGGGTACCGTGATTTGGTAGACCACATTATCACCGATGGTCGCCTCCGCTGGTGATATCAGGGTCTTCAATAGCTGTTCTTCATTCACCAGGTTCGTCATCCACACTTCCGCACTGTTGGTAGACGTGTAGATTCGGCCCGGTTGGGAAAGCGGCAACGACCGGTATTCCGGCAATCGGGCCTGGTTGCTCCAGGTCCTCGAAACCGTGAGATCCGTGTGGAAACCGATGTCGTAATCCACCGTGATGCATTCACCCGGATTTACGGGAGCGCTATCCAGAAGCGCGATCCGTAACTGCCCCCCTCGAGGGGGTGCGGTGTAAGTGTAATCGGGACCCGCGGTCAACGTGGTCGTGCCGATTTTCACAACCGGCGGATTGGCCACAAGATCGCTCTCGTCAAGCTCCGGTGCAAGTTGGTCCGTTATCACCACACCGTAAGCCGGCGCCAGGCCGTCATTGCAGGACGATAGCTGGAAGTTCATGACATCGGTGGAAATGTTGACCTGGTATGGGTCGGCCACCGTCCCGGTGCCGACGCGTCCGGTACCCAGATCAATTTTGCTGGTCGCTCTCATTTGCGGCTGACGAACCTCGATCGTCTCTGTCGCCGTTAATCGGTCGGGATAGACCGCCGGGTCGCCGCCTGTGTAGGAGAGTCTCGCCAGGTTGTTGCGCAGAATACTGGTGCCATAATCCACACCCACCGGCGGCGCATCAATAACAACCCTCGAGACATACTCAATTACCAGTGTATCAATCGGCGTTCCGTCATTGCTTGGCGTGTTGGTAATATCTCCGAACTCCCAGCGCAAGGTCCCAGTATCGCCGACCGCCGGTTGTGCCGCCAACGTGTAACTGAAATTGGCACCGCCTGTGATGGTGAAGCTTTCCAGCGCCAAACCTACCGGCAGGTCATCCTCCACCACGACGTTTCTTGTGGTGTATTCCTGGAGATTCAGCGTCAGATCGTAGGTTACGGTATCGCCGACGCGGACGATGGAATCGGTGGTACTGGGCGGTATCTCGGCATAAGAGTCCCCCACAGCCGATTTGGCAATGGAAGTGTTATCGAGCATAGCGACGCTGACAGTGACCGGACCATAGCAATAATCATTGAGTGTATCGGTGGTCGGGCAGCCGACGCCGGAGCGCTCAGCCAAGGACCCGCCGTCCAGGGAGGTCCAGTCCACATAGACGCTGTTATTGATGTCTGCGCCCGTAACTGATTCCACAGTCACTTGATAGCTCATGACCAGCGTCTGGCCCACGGGGATGTCGAGGGTGAAGTCACCGTTCTGTTGGCCCCAAGCGAGCTCACCTCCGGACAGTGTGGTTGGCGTCACCACAAAACCGGTGACAGCCACGCCGTTGATCTGCGCGGTGGCGGAATCGGGAACCAGTGATACGTTGGCCGGCAAGGTGTCGACGATGCTGGTGTCAAACGCGGTGGAGTTACCCCCATTGGGAATGGTGATCAAATATTCGAGGACGTCACCGACCGTGGCCGGATCGGTTGGCAGTTTACCCGCCGGCGTGACAAAGCTCACCGCCTTGGTGGCAGTCAGGTCCGGCTCGACCACGTTCATGTTGCTGGTGTTGCTACCGCCACCAGCTGTTTGTGTCGCATTGTTGCCGTTCATCCGGTTGTAGGTGTACGACGCGCTGTTTGCGAAGGCCAGGCCACTCTGGTTGGTGATGGTGTTCTGCAGCGCAACCGTAATATCGATGACCGCCTGGCCGTTGGCGGGAATGTCAATACCGGTAGCCGTGTCTTCAATAATAAGGTTGGTGGCACTGCCGGTATTGCTCAGAGCCCAGGCGCCACCGGATATCACGGTTGCGCTGACAAAACTCAGGTTTGCATTAGAGAGGCTTAGATCGTCCAGAATCTGCACATCATACAGGGGCACGTCGATCGGAGTAGCGGGCACTGTGATGCGGTACGTGAACTGCTCGCCGATTGTGGCGTTCTCCCGGGTATTCGCCTTCGACAGCGGACCAGGAGTCCGAATCTCAACCTCGGTGGGATCCTGGTCATTCGGATCATCCGGCGAGGAAACGCCGTTGGTGTACGGGTCATCACTCGTGACGAAGAAGTCGTCGGTGGGATCCGGGGTTCCCTGATCGGCGTCAAGGCTCGCCTGATTGGAGACCACGGTGCCGTTGGTAAGGGTCGATCTAAGGGTGATGTCGAATTCGATAACGAGCTCGCCGCCGGGGGCAACGTCCACGCCGGTGACCTCCAGCAGGCCCGTTCCACTCGTCCCTCCAGTTGGATCAAAGGAATATGTACCGGAAGAGATCGTAACATTTGTTGGCATGCCCCCAAAGGTGTTTACCACATCGAGTTCGTCGCTGATCGTGATCCCATTGATCGTCTGGTCAACATTGAAGAGGCGCACATTGTAGTGCAAACTGTCGCCCGGAGCGGCGGTGGTGGCCGGGTACATGCCGGTGTTGAGGTTCTCAACGGTTTTCTCAAAATAGTAGCCGCTTAGCGCCGCCGTGATGGTCTCGCTGTCCTGGAAATCAAGTACGAGCGGTGTGCCGTCGGTGAGCGTGAACGGGCCGTATTGGCGACGGTCGCTATAGCTGCTTTCAGCGCTGAACCACTGGGTTGCGCCCGCCACATTGGTGAGCGTGGCTCCATCATTGCTGAAACCTGAGTCCAGCTGAGATTGGTAGGTGATGATCAGGTGCTGAGAGGGTCCGATCTTGGCTGCCGCCGCATCCAGCATGGTCATGCTGAGTTGACACAAGGGCGCGCCGCTATAAGTAGCGGTGTAGTCGATGCCCTGAACCAGCGGAGCCGTGACCGGGGTGACGCCGTCCGCCTCAAAAATCTGTGCGCTGACCCCTGGGCCACTGGTGGGATCATAGGCGCACATGCCGACAGGGATATTGTCGAGGATCGTCGTGTTCCAGGCATCGCCGCCGCCGTCGTTCTGGACGTCGATGGTGAAGGTTGCTGCGTCGCCTATGTTCAGGGCTGTCGCTGTACTCGACTTCGTAACCACTAGATCGGGCCCGACGATGGCCATCGGATCCGAAATCCCCCACTCGCCCGGAAGAGGTTCATAGTACACGCCATCGATGAGTCTCCCGAACGACCACTTGGCGGTGTTGGTGAACACCGTTCCTGGCACGTTCGCCGGCGTGTCATTGAGGACGACCGTGATTTCGACAATGATCTGCTCTTCGGCCGGAATGATGGTGTTCGTATCGATGTTGAAGTTGAGCACACCACCCACATTGGAGAATGTATGCGGTACCGGAGCAAGGCTGTCCTGCCAGTAGGCGACGTGGTTCACATAGGTGAGGGAAGCCCCCGTCGCGTTAAGATCATCCGTGACTTTGATGCTATGCAAGTCGTTAAGCGACCCACTGGAGTTGATGACGGTGCCCGTTCCTGCGTCATACAAAACCGGGATTGTGAGCGTGTAAGTGAAGGGTATTCCAATGGCGGCGATCGGTGCTGGACTCTGCTTATCAATTTTTTCTACGGGTATTAAAAGGTTCTGACAGCCCTCTTGGATCGAGGTTGACGAGCCGTTAACAAACCAAATCGTGTGGCCAGCGACGGTGTTACAGGACATCTGTCCGGTGTGGAGAACATTGTCGAAAATAATGAGATAAGGCGTGGGATCATTATTATCAAAGCTAAAGTTGGTGCTCATCCCCCCTGGGTAATTCTTTATCGTGCAATTCATATCGAGCTTGATATTGTCAGGAGCAGGATAAAGGTCACCGTCAACGACACCGTTGTAGGGGGCATCGGAGCAATTGAATTGGTCCGCTTGCGCGGTGGAGGCTACGCCCAGCAGCAGGGCGAAGAGGATCAACAGAGGGATTCCGAGGTTTGCACTGCTTGTCTTTAGAGCTATGCGGAAACTTTTCCAGTTCCATATCTTCCGGTTCGAACACATCCCTAGCAGCTTGCCCAGCAACGGCAATGCCACGGCGACCCCGATCCATGCAGTCCAAAGCTTGGACCTGGTTCTCTTCGGCGGTGTAACGTGTGACCAACACCGAAGAAAAAAAACCGGAAGACAGCAACCGGCCGCTATTAACTCAATCTTGTTAAAGAAAAAGAATTTTTCCATGACATCTCCCAATACAATCGTTACTCCGCAGATAGGTGCATCAAGAGATGTCGCGGATTTATAAAAGATATAGTGCCCATCCGGCTAGTAAAGGCGCCGGATTTCGGCACTACTATTAAAAAACTTCGGTTCATTTTTTACCCCCACAGCAAAAAAAGTCGAATTTATCAAAAACGCGATTTCAGATATTTAATTGGTTTTTACCACCCCCTTTTCAATGTTTTCCGATCAGGTTTGGTTTTGGATGTATATCTTTTACCAGTTCTTCAGGCGATGACCTGCAATAATCGTGCAACATCTAAAAAAATAGTCTCTAAGTAAATATCAAAGTAATTAAATTTCAATTGGTTAATCTATATTCTAAAATCGCAAAATAAATTCGCAAGCCATAAGAAATTGACAAATTTGGTCAAAAAAAAGGCTCTTTTTTGACCATTTTAAGCCTGAATGAGCGATTTTAGAGGCTTGTTTTCCTCACCGTCAGCGGCATCTTCGACCGGCAAGGTTACCCCACAGATAAACCCCGCGTGGCGGGATCTTAGCTTCGCAATGACAAGTCTTGAACATAACAAAACTGTGCTCTGCGGGAGAAGATGATGAACTTTAGAAGCTAATTAGCGGGTAGAATAAAAAAGCCCCTGGAGATATCTCCAGGGGCCTGTGGGGGTAAAAAACGAAGGACGAAGTCTCTTCATCTTCTACAAACTAAAGAATATATACAATAAATTACCGAGTCAAGACCTTTTTAAAATACGAAATTTTTAAGAAATATTTCATATTTTTTTCTATTAGACGTTTTTGATAAATCTTATTATTAAGAATTGTCAGATTCAAAAGCAGAAATCATGCCAAAAATCCTCCTGATATCCTGAAAGATTTAATAATTAATGATTTCGGTCATTTGTGCCAATCAGATATAAATTATACCAAAAAAAATGTCTGCCAAAATTTAGCATTTGGTGACATTATTTGACAGGTTTTAAAATAATTTTGATATCATTGATGACCTCGTTTTCACATGTCATATGCATTTCAAAGCCATCAAGTCGTTACCGTTCTTTAACAGGCAACCGTTAGACGGATCTTTCAGACTTAAGATAAAGGTAAATAATCACAGCCACATAAATAAGTGTGATGCCTAAAATTATATACAATAGCATATCATTTCTCCTATATGTATATATCGGCAAATATATCTAAAATTTTAATCCTTTCAAGAACAGTTGACGATTTAAACAAAAAAGGGTTGGCCAACATGATGGCTAACCCCTTAAAAATATTGGTGTCGAGGGACAGAATCGAACTACCGACACGGGGATTTTAAATCCATACCGGGATTAAAGGCTGTATTCCTTGATCTGTGGTTTGTATAAGGAGAACCATCGAGTATAAATAAATGCCCAACGGCTTTATCCATCTCTCCAGCTCGCACATGGAAGATGGTTTAAATTGCTTTAGCAAATGTCACTCTCTGGATCGTGGTTTCGCAGCTTTTTCTCCGGCGGGGAAAATCCCCCCCTCCTCAAAGTACAGCTTGTCCGGAACGTTTACCTGCCGGTCAGCTCCGAACTCTTTCTCCAGTTCCTCTGTATACAGCCTCGTCTTTTCTGGCGGAACGCCGTCACGCGTCATTTGGAAAAGCGGAACCGCGGCACGTGATTTGAGAAGCCGCTTTCTTGTCGCCGGCAGTTTTCTTCGAAAACGAATAACCGCCTTGCCGTCGATCCATGTCATAACTTCACCGGAAGGCAGGTCCCGGGAGTGGCCGGGAACCAAGCTGGGTAGGTGTAACACGGAGTAGCCAGCCTTGAATATAGAAAGGTTCGGTGGATCGACTTTCCTAAAGACGCTCAGCCCCTTTCCCGGAATTTTGAAATTGCCCTGCTGGTCGGTAAGGGTTTCATGGTAATCGTCGAATTGCCTTTGCGGGGCTTCGGAAAATCGGAGCAGGTCGTGGAACCAAACTGCGGAAACCACCACGCCAGCCATGGGCCTATGGGTATCGTAATCAACGATCTGGCCCGAAATCGGAGGGTCGAAACGATAAAGTTCACCGCTAATGGCAACGGATGCCGGTGGGCTCAGGCAGGCCACCAGCGCCGCTGCAAGAATGACGATTGGACACGACCGACGAAACATCTGCACCTCCTTATGAAAATCTAGCACGTCAAAACTTGTGTTTACTTGCCAGTCTATCAACCATTCACAAGAACAATTGATATGCAGATATCACATTTTTTATCGGGTTAAGTAAATACTATTATTGATATTGTCGAAAGGTCTCTGCTAAATGACAAATTATTCTTTCAGATAAAATTCTAAATCATTTTCATATAATTTTGTTTCGATGTAATTTGCGGCGACGATGAGATCTCTGATCCATATTACCTTGACGAGTTTACGAATTTTTGATCTCCTATGGTTGTCAAGCTTGAATGTCACTTCCAATGTATCATCTTCCAAAATTTGGTGTGGCGTCAGACTTTCAAATCGGATTCCAGTAAATGAAAGATCTCTAATGATAATGTCTTCCTTTTCTCCTCTTCCCAGAATACTATATTTACCGGGCAACCTAACATCCTTGCGGTATCTCTTTCTAAATTCTATTGTGTACTGATAAGGTTCACCACATCTACATCTACCCTTCAGCTTTTTTTGAGTATCCTTGAATTTACTTACGTCAATATTTTGTTCAAATCCGCATTTGGGGCAGATTATTGACACTCGATTGGTATCGTCCGTATAAATAGTATTCATGAACTCATCCTCCTTCGTTCAATTCAAACACAAAACCCCACCACTATTAGAATCTGCATCGTCGCTGTAATCAAAAAACAACAAAAAGAATCCATACAGCTCTAAAATACCGACTATTGTTGCAATAACCAAAAATGTGCTAAATGCTATATTCATGACCAGTAATCCTTAAACGTCAGCCCGATCTATCAGGCTTCAGGTAAATGATTATTACTGTGGTAACATAAACAAGTGCGAAGCCGAAAATTAAATACTTTATTATCATGTCATCTCTCCGATATGTAAATATCGGCAAATGTAGTCAAAATCTTAACCCCACGGGGTAGGAAACCGGAGCCGAAGATGTGAAAAACATCGACCAAATTAAGAGGGAGGGACTTGGAGAAAAATATGAAGAAACTATTGATCGTATTGATAGTAATGGTTTTGATAAGCTGTCAAAGTACCGGGACTAAAGATGCGATGCGAGCCAAAAGGATGAAAAATTGTACCAATCTAACAGCTGATGAAATCGAATGGATCAAAAATGAAAAAATCCAGCGGGGAATGTCCGAATGCGCTCTTATTGCATCTTGGGGGGAACCATATTACATTAATAGATCAACAGGATCTTGGGGCGTCCACAAACGGTACGTTTATCAGCGTGGTGGTCCGTGGAATAAATCAATTTATGTTTTTGTTGAAAATGGAGTCGTGGACCGATGGCATGACTAAATAATAAGTTTATGACAAGGAATTCATAGATATCGAAAATCATTTAACAACGGGATAGGCAACCGGAGCCGAAAAGGAATGACTTCAATATAAACTTTAGGAGAAACAGAAATTATGGAAAGGGGAGGATTAATTACAGCTTGCCACTATATGAACTATAGCCGATGTTGTGATATCTAATTGGATCCAATGCAAAAACAAAAGCCACAATAAAATGCGAAACCAAATAACAAACATACCGCTTGAAGGAACCTATAACGGTGACGTTGTGGACGGTTTATTGCTGTGGACCGTGAAAAACCTTCAGGCGCTTTTGTTTGGAAAGGATAAGCTTTCGGGTTTTGTCCTAAGAAGATATAAAACAAAGCCCCTGGGCATCCATTTGACCAGGGGCTACTGTGGGGGTTGGTAGTAAAGGGGAAGCGACTAGTGAAACCCCTGATTGAAAATACACCCTTAATGCCGTTATTAGCTTGATTTCTGGCAAATTATATAAATTATATAACTAACCAAGACTAAGATGCACGTGCATAAGAGAAGCCATTTCTTAACTACCAGCTAAAAGTAATGCAAAAAACATGCTAATTTAACTATTTGCGATAGACTTAAATTTAAATTGTTATAAATTTAGATGGTTATATCAAATGAAAGATCTGGTTGGCTGTACTGATTCATATCAAAACATCTCAAAATATGAAGTAAACTATATAAATTCTATGAAGAATTTTACATAATATTATCCTCACGGGATAGGCGCGTACGGCTGAAGAAAAATTCGAGGAAGATTAACATTAATCTTCAAGAATGAGTTTTCGGACTTGTTCTGGATAAACAGTGAGAGTTCGGCAGTTCTCGGGAGCATTAAGGAGGTTAGGTGATGAAGAAATTTATTTTCAACCTAACAACTAAAAATAGCGCCACATATTGATATGTCAAGATGTATTATAAATCCTTTATATCGGGGTAATTGTTTGCACTGTCACTGTAATAAACAAACCATATATACAGTGAAATCAACCAT
>Ga0209928_1000143_pt1 | contig 15805 bp, 16 predicted proteins | sample SalPonF2_B_D2_MG_FD_185727 | JGI IMG/M metagenome (GOLD analysis project Ga0209928, IMG submission 185727) | Salt pond soil microbial communities from South San Francisco under conditions of wetland restoration - Salt Pond MetaG SF2_B_D2_MG... ...
TGGTGGCTTCCTTATTTTGTCGAGAAAAATGGCGTCGATTGGTTTTAGCCATTTTACACCTCCTTTGGTTTGCGGTGTTGCCGATAGTATTTTAACCAGCGGCACTTTAGGGAACATTTTGGCACTAACCAGAAAGAGAAGTCGATCTGTACAATACCCAGAATAGGGGAAATAGAGGAATATTTACTCTACAATCATCAGTTTAATTAGAACATCCCAATTTTTACAAAACAGGAGGGATTTGTCAATAAAAATAGGGCAAGAAATTGCCCTGTGCTTTTCGTTCAACATATTAAATTTATAGCTAATTTTATTTGCGCTCATTTAAGATTAAACTTCAATTCTTTTTATTCTTTTTGTATTTGGCAGCATTTTTTTACGCTTATTTAAAGTTAAAGAATTTCCACATAATTCCGATATATCTAAAAAGGCTTTATGTTGCTTGTATCATTTAGAGGTGTAAAAAATGGGAGCTTATATCGACAACGGTTGGTCAGTCTACAAATCATGGAAAAAGGCTGCCGGAAAAAGACAAAAAAGACAAAAACTGATTTTAGGCCCGCAATACCGAAATGCGCTGCATGATGAATGCATGATGGCCATCGTGCTCGGCCATAACGGTCCGCTGCGGGCAAAAATTCTAGCATATTCTCATTCCTCCGAGCATGAATACGTAAAAACTTTATTCGCCAACAAAGTTGACATCACGTTCAGCAACGGAAATCTTGTTATCTCCAATTAAAGCCAAACCGACCGTCGGACTTTGTTAACCCCCTAACACCTGAATGAGTGCATGTTTTTCACCACGCTCTCGTCCCGCTTAAAGCGGGGTTGCCCCCACCTTCGCGCGGGTCATTAATGGCATATCTTCATCCCCCAAGAAAATATACCACATCGTGGCATTTATTTCTTGACTTCATCGTATTTATACACATGTTAAAAATGTATTCACCCGAATATGTTATGAACATATTTCCCTGGTGAAACGAATATTTAAAAGTTGGGTTGTTTATAATTTTCACAAACAAAGGATGGAGATCATGAAAATACAATTGAATGAAAAAATTGAGACGCTCAAAAACAAAGTGAAGGGTCAAATAGTGCTTCCAGATGATCCGAATTATAACAAAGTTCGGGAGATATGGAATGCTATGATTGATCGCCGGCCGGCTGTCATCGTACAGTGCGCAGAAGCTGATGACGTTTTGCATGCAATCTCTTATGCCCGGAAAAACGGATTAGAGATATCTATCAGAGGTGGTGGACACAACATCGCCGGGAGTGCTTTGTGCGATAACGGTGTGGTGATCGATTTTTCCAATATGACAACTGTAAGCGTCGATGCACAAAAAAGGCGTGCCTATGTTGAACCCGGTGCCACACTCGGTGATTTTGATAAAGCATTACAGGCCCATGGATTGGCGACACCGGTGGGCATTAATTCAACCACCGGTATTGCAGGACTGACGCTGGGTGGCGGTTTTGGATGGTTGACGCGTAAATACGGTATGACAATCGACAATCTTGTCTCCGCGGAAATGGTAACGGCGAATGGAAGAAAGATACACGTTTCAGAAGATGAAAACGCTGATCTATTCTGGGCGATTCGAGGCGGTGGCGGAAATTTCGGTGTGGTCACCCAGTTCGAATTCGCGCTCCATCCCGTAGGACCTGAGATATTGGCTGGATTGCTTGTTTTTCCCATCGACCAAGCAAAGCAAGTTCTCGAAAAGTATCGTGAATTTGTAAAATCAGCACCTGAGGAACTCAACATTTGGGTCGTCCTTCGCAAGGCTCCGCCATTGCCTTTTCTTCCTGAAAATGTACATGGCAAAGAAGTTGTTGTGCTGGCCATCTTCTATGCAGGTGATATCGCAAAAGGTGAGAAGCTGATCGATCCTTTACGCAGTTTCGGAGACGCTTATGGTGAACACATTGGTGCTCAGCCATACGCACAGTGGCAGCAAGCCTTTGACCCATTGCTCACGCCCGGTGCAAGGAACTACTGGAAGTCCCATAATTTCACGGAACTTAGTGATGGGGCTCTGGATTCGATTGTCGAATTCGCGGGCAAGTTGCCTTCACCACAGTGTGAGATATTCGTGGGGCTTATCGAAGGCGCTGCCAATCGCGTTCCATCGGATGCCATGGCATATGGTCATCGGGATGCAAAGTTTGTCCTGAACGTGCACGGACGATGGGATGAGGCAGCCCAAGATGAGACCTGTATTGCATGGGCACGTGCGTTTTTTAAGGCTTCTGCACCTTACGCCTCAGCTGGCGCCTATGTGAATTTCATGACCGGAGATGAAGGCGACCGGGTGGCGGCGGCCTACGGTGCGAACTATGCTCGACTGAAACAGATCAAGAAGAAGTATGACCCTGAGAATATTTTTCATAATAACCAAAATATCAAAGCGTAGGATGGTTGATAGTAATGTTTTGAGATATCAGGATCGAGATGGTCTGCGGTTCTCCGGTCGTTTTGGCCTTTCAACGGTTTTGGGGAGCACGTAGATTTGGTTGATTCATTTGGAAAAGGACAAAGCCATGAGCAAATCACAATCAATTCCAAATATATCAGATGCAACGTTGCGTGACGCGATTAAAAAAGAATATGAGAATGTCGCCATTGACCCTAACAAAGGGTATCATTTTCATACGGGTCGTGAAGCAGCAAACCGCATCGGCTATGATAAAACGCTTTATGATACTGTGCCTGAAAAGAACATCGCTTCATTTGCAGGAACTGGAAATCCATTTAATCTCGGCCCGATAAACCCGGGTGATGTTGTTGTTGATGTGGGTTCTGGTTCGGGATTCGACTCCTTTATTGCATCCAAGATAGTGGGCCCTAATGGGCGCGTAATCGGTATCGACATGACCCCTGCGATGTTGAAAAAGGCTCGATACGGGGCTTCAGAAGTGGGCACAACCAATGTTGAGTTTCGTAAGGGACACGCAGAAGATTTACCACTTCCGGATGAGTTTGCAGATGTTATCATAAGCAACGGTGTGCTCAACCTTACACCGGATAAAAAGAAAACATTGAGTGAATGGGAACGGGTTCTCAAACCCGGTGGACGTCTTTATATCGGGGATATCCTGGTCGCAAAACCCATCCCTCAGTCGGCTTTGGAAGATATTTCGTTATGGACCGGCTGAATTGCGGGTGGCCTGCCGGAGGCAGGGCTTCTCAAGACTGTGAAGGCTGCGGGTTTTATCGAAGCGGAGATAGTGCAAAAACACAACATATTCGAGGATGTTCCGAACCCTTCGAGTGCGCTTGATTTCGGGACTATAGGAATAAGCCTTAGGGCACGAAAGTCAGGATAATTGGAACGATAAAATCAAAATTTGTTGGCGATTTTTCATTTTTCTATCATTTCACTTGAACCCTCGACTCCTTAACCCCTTGAATCCTTTTTTTCTGTTCTCAGCATTTCACTCTGACACCCGATCCCTGCCCTCTGATATCCGACCTCCTACCTCCGCTGCTCTCTGACTCCTGATCCCTGAATTCTTTTAGAATCACCAATTCTTTTGGAGATGTGCTAATTTTTTATTGCTATTATTAAGGTTTTAATATAGTAAATTTAATTATACTCTCACTTGAAATCGGTCGTCTACTGTAAATCAATCTCCTGTTAAAGATTAAGAGAATTCACAAAATATTAGTTACCTCCTTTTTAAAAGAGAAATAAATTGAAGTTGAAACGGTTATCAATTTTTATTGTCTTTATCTGTTTTGTTTCTATCCTTTCTGTTAATTATTATCATCGTGATAATAGGATCTTTCAAGATGATTCTCTTATATTTGATACTGTTGATGATAATTCAGATTTTTCAACTTGTGATATATATCAAGTCCTTTTAACTTCCCGATTTATTACTACAATTGTAAAGTCTAAAAATTTATTCACGCCACGTATTTTAACCTGTAAATTATTTTCCCGTGCCCCTCCTGTATAATCTTCAAGACTTAAGTTTTACGACTTTAAAATTTTTCAGACATAACAAAATACTTAATTTTCCGAAGAGGGATTCGTTAGTATGTGTAAAGCGAACCGGTTTATAAACCATTCGATTCTTAGATGGAGAACCTCTTCAAAATGTGCATGATTTTTTTTAACAGGGCAGCTTTAATATGTTTTCCAGAAGAAATCTCGAATCATCAGACCAGTTAAATTATCCACCATAAATTTAAAAAAGCTAAATGATATAATCAAGAAAATAGGAGGCGGAAGAGTTGTGGAAAACAAGATATGTCAAAACTGCTGGTATTACGCTCCTGCTCCCATCACCGATAAATTTTTTGAAGATCATGTAACGCTTGAATATTCGCCGTATTGCGAGTTCAATAACGAGGTTCCCGCTATAACACCCGATCATACTTGCGAAAATTGGGAAAGTAAGGAGTTGAAATTAATAAGCGTTATTAAAACCTTGTACGGCGTATAATTCTCGTTTCATATAATTGAATGGAATTTAAAAGATGGAGACCGTCTTCAGGATATCGTTTTTCATTCTTTGATCATTCTGAGTTTTAAAAACCTAGGCTGAGCGTTTCAAATTTTTAAAATGGTTAATTTAACAATATTTTTAAGTTATTATGACGTTTTGAATTTCAATAATATGAAATCCTACAGGATTTCCAATTTCACCGCATCTACTGCGTCAGGTGCCGTTCCGCATAGACGACTATAGGGAAACAACATCTTCCCCCGCGAAGCGGGATTTCGCTACGCTCAAGACTTGTCGTAGCGAAGCGGAGATCCCGCCACGCGGGGCTAATTTGCGGCAAACTTGAAAATCGCTCAACTTAGGTAAAAACATAGTAACCGGCATTAAACTTTCTGGGTGGATAGCTGATATGAGCACTAAAAAAATTCTTGTTGTTGATGATAATTTAAGCCAACTGAAATTAATGAAAGTATTGTTGGGGAAACTTGGTCATATGACTGTTACGGTTGATAGTGCAGAAGAGGCCGAATATATTTTAAGATGTGGAGAACACTTTTCATTGATTATTACCGATCTGAGAATGCCCTGGTTAAATGGCTTAAACTTTTGCCGCAAGGTGAAAATCTTAAATCCTGATTTAAAGATATATGCATTGTCCGGCTATCTTTATAATTTTGACATGAATGAATTAGAGGATGCGGGCTTCGATGGGATGTATCAAAAGCCTATCAGCAAAGCGGATTTAGAAGAAATTTTACATGCCGATATCTAAAAAAGGCAGATATGGATCCCGGACAAATAATTGTGTGTTTAACTGCCATAAAATGCGCATATCACGTTCGTAAAAATCGTGAGATATCGTTTTTTCATAAGGGAGCAAATTCATTTCACTTGAACCCTCGACTCCTTGGTCCCTTGAATCCTTTTTTTCTGTTCTCAGCATTTCATCCTGACTACCGACCACTGACATCCGATCCCTGATCTTAATTTCCCTTGGCACCCCCCGGCTTTGGGCGTAATAAGATAATTGCATTCAATTTTTACGGTTCTGCATTCTGCATTTAACACGGTATTGTTATTTCCTGACCTGACAATGCAGGTGTCTATCTATAATATCACTTTTCATGACTAACCCATAAACAACAATTCGCGAAAGCGGCAGTCATAAATTTTCCAAAGTCGGGGGTGCTGCTCGTTTATCATCTGTCTAAAGCTAAAAGTATAAAGTTATAGAATTTAAGGTATCGATGGACGAAGATGATTTGGCAATTATCAAAAATAGGATTTACTTGACCTGACACCAGAAAAAAATTTATATTTGTATATCAATTGTCGTTGTGAATGCTGTCGATACTGAGATATCTCTGGTTCCAATTCGGTCATAAATCTTCATTATTCTGCGATTGAAGGTTAAGACACGATGTCACCTAAGGAAACCAAATCCTATAATTATGCTTTCTGTGCGTACTGGTATCGAAATAATCCCTTCTTGCAATTTGATTGCCGACCAATGTATAATACCTTAAAAATTATAAATCAGCATAAACGATAATAATTATAAGGGGGGTGTAAGTCCCTATGCGAGGCATTAAGGCTCATTTACGGTATTCAACGATACCAGGTTATGGGCCTTTTTTGATTTAAAAGCGATGGAGGAGAAACTAATGATCGCTAAACCAACATATGAAGAATTGGAGCAAAGGGTTAAAGAATTAGAGAAAAGGTCACTCGAACAGAATTCTCTTGAGCGTGCGCTTCGGGAAAACGAGGAGCTTCTAAAAGCAACAATAGAATCAACTGCAGATGGAATCCTAGTTGTGGATAAAAATGAAAAAATCAGTCATGTCAACAATCGCTTTGCACAGATGTGGAATATTCCAAATGAACTTATCGAAACAAGGGATGATAACAAGTTGCTCGACTATGTTTTAGACCAGTTGTTATATCCTAAAGAGTTCCTCTCAAAAGTTCAGGAACTCTACAATTCAGCAGATGAAGATTTTGATACGATCTACTTTAAAAACGGACAGATTTTAGAACGCCACTCTTGTCCGTTGATACGAAATCAAGAGATTTCTGGACGTGTATGGAGTTTTCGAGACGTAACCGAACAAAAGCAGGCTATGAAAGCGTTGCAACAGAGTGAGGAACGACACCGCCTATACTTTGAGAATATATCTGACGTTATATTCTCAACAGATCCTGATTTTAATATTATTAATATATCTCCTTCTGTAGAAAGAATACTGGGATACAAACCCGAGGAAATGATCGGAAAGCCCATACAGGATTTGAATGTCCTTGACCCGGGTTCATTGGAAAAGGCTTTCTCTGATATGATGAAAGTCCTTGCAGGAGAAAGGATTCCTCTGTCTCAATACAAGTTTATTTCTAAGGACGGAACGAAGAAGTTCGGTGAAGTCAGTGCCGCTCCTTTAATTCGTAAAGGAAAAGTTGTTGCCATGATTTCAGTTGCAAGGGATACCACTGAACGCAAGCGTATTGAGGAAGCCTTGAAACAAAGTGAAGAGAAATATCGTATAGTTCTGGAAACAAATCCTGACCCTGTTGTCGTTTACGATATGGAGGGGAAAGTAACCTACTTTAATAGAGCCTTCACAAATGTTTTCGGATGGACATTAGAGGAATGTTTTGGCAAGTCAATGGATGTTTTTGTACCAGGGGATGCTTGGCCGGAAACCAAAATGATGATCAATAAAGTATTGTCCGGAGAAAACTTTTCGGGCATTGAAACTCGCCGTTTCACAAAAGAAGGAAGCATCATTCCTGTGAGCATAAGCGGAGCTATTTATATGGGCGAAGATGGAGACCCTATGGGCAGTGTCATAAACTTAAGAGATATCAGTGAACAGAAAGAACTGGTAATACAACTTCAGCAAGCCCAGAAGATGGAGGCCGTTGGCACACTTGCCGGAGGCATTGCTCACGACTTTAATAATTTATTGATGGGCATTCAAGGATGCACGTCACTGTTATCTTTTGATATCGATTCTAATCACCCCAATTTTGAATACCTCAATAGAATAGAGGATTATATAAAGAATGCGGCAAATCTTACCAAACAGCTCCTGGGCTTTGCCAGAAGAGGAAAATATGAAATCAAACCGACTGACATGAACGAAATTATCAATAAAAGCTCAGATATGTTTGGCAGAACTAAAAAAGAGATTGTCATACACAAAAAAAGTCAAGCGGATATCTGGGCAGTAGAAGTAGACCCGTCTCAGATTGAACAGGTGATATTAAACCTCTATGTCAATGCCTGGCAAGCCATGGCCGGAACTGGAGAGCTGTATCTTCAAACAGAAAATGTTATTTTAGATGATAACGATGTTAAACCATATGGAGTGAAATCTGGCAGGTATGTAAAAATTTCTGTAACAGATACCGGTGCTGGTATTGATGAAACCATTCAACATAGAATATTTGATCCATTTTTTACCACCAAAGAGATGAGTAGAGGCACGGGGCTGGGGCTTGCCTCGGCTTATGGAATTATAAAAAGTCATGGCGGCTTTATCAATGTATACAGTAGAGAAGGTGACGGGACGACTTTTAACATTTTCCTGCCGGCATCTGAAAAAAAGATACTTAAAGAAACAATGCTACAAAAAGAAATAATAAAGGGTACAGAGACAGTTCTGCTCGTGGATGATGAGGAAATGATAATAGATGTTGGCCGTGATGTTTTAGAAAAATTAGGTTATGAAGTCCTAATTGCAAAGAGCGGAAAAGAGGCTATAGAAATTTACAGAATGAATCAAAAAAAGATTGATATGGTCATCCTGGACATGGTCATGCCGGAAATGGGTGGTGGAGATACCTATGATAAGCTTAGAGATGTCAATCCTAACATAAAGGTTCTTCTTTCAAGTGGGTATAGCATCGATGGCCAGGCAAGCAAGATATTATCTCGTGGTTGTGATGGATTTATTCAGAAACCATTCGATATTAAAACACTGTCATTGGAAATAAGAACAACTTTAGGCCAATAATTTAAAAACAGTAATGGTTCCTCTGGGGTATGACCGATATAATATGCTTAAAATACACATAAAGTTATAATTCTGAGAGGGCATTAAGGGCTCAGAGTGGTCCTCTTTCGGATAGATATACCCTTGCGGCAATATGCCCAGACGATACATATGGGTCAGACAGAACGAATCCCACTTGTCATCGGTATGTTTTAAACCCTCGTCTTGATTGCCGATGGATTGCCAGATGGACATTGTAGCCATAGTCCTGCAACCCGTCTACCAACCCGTACCAATTGTAAGTTGATTCAACCACGATTCCCTCAAGCTCATCTCTAAACCTTTCCAGCGCCATAAAATAAGATTTAAGTCATTTGATATCCTTCTGCCATAAAGCCTTTAGTCATTATCATTGATAATGCCAAGGTAATTATTACTTGAATGTAAATCGATTCCAGCATAAGCTTTCATCTCACACCTCCTGATTAATTGTAAGTTGGAATGTTTATGTGATCAGGAGAAATTTTGTCAATCTTTCGCCAACGTTCCCAAAACCCGTTTTCAGACATACAAGGCATTGAGATGGAGGAAGCATGTTAAAACCAATCGAGATCGACCCCAAAACATTTCTTCGCGAGCATTGCAGCCTTCCTGCACTACCTGAAGCAGTGATGCGTATTCAGGGAATGATACAAGACGATGCAACAGACAGCGCAATGATAGCAGAGATCATATCAGGAGACCCAGCGTTAGCTACCCACGTATTAACGGTTGTTAACAGCGCATATTACTCACTTCCTAAGACGACTTTAAACGTGAAGTATGCTGTTGCATACTTAGGACTTAGTGTAATACAACGAATTGTGATTTCTGTCGGCGTTGTTAATGCAATGGGAATCAAAGAAAAGAAAGAGCTTAATGGCTATTGGTACCACTCTTTCTATACAGCTCTAACCACGAAGTATTTGGCTAAGAAATTTTGGAGTTACTTAGATCCTGAAGAGCTATGGACAGCATCCATACTCCATGATATTGGTAAATTGGTATATATTAAATTCTTCCCTGAGCATTACAAGGAGCTTAAACGGTATTGTGAACAAAATGGTTGTTTGTTCTCAGAAGCAGAAGAACATTACAAACTACCTGCCAGCTCCTACTTAGGTTCTCTGCTATGTCATCATTGGAGGCTGCCTGGCAAAGTCGAGGATGCATGTAACTATCATAATTTATCCCATATATCTAAACAAGGATCAGATTTTCAGACAATAATTGCCTTGGGAAATCTTCTTGCAGCGTTGTCGGCAGGTGGATTGAACGAATCCTGTAAAAACAGGATAAAAGAAGTAGCTGAGAATGTTCTTGAATTGTCTCCAGACAATTTTATTTCAATCATGGCGGATATTTATGATATGGAATCAGAAGCAGAAAAGTTTCTGAAAAGTTTATGATAAAGACATGTATTGTATATATTGTCCGGGGGTTCCGGCACGCCCCTATTATAATAAGGTTCTATTTTATATAGGGAAAGTGAATGGGGGGTCGGGGCACAGGAAAATCTTGAAATACATTTAAAATTTACGTCGAACAAAGAAAAGAAAAATAACCGAGAAGGGCTGTCGTCATTTCACACAAGTCGGGATTTAGCTCATCTCGCGCCCGTTATGGTAAAAAAAGAGGAGTTGAAATATAAATGAAAACAATCGGAATAATCGGGGGACTTGGCCCAGAGTCAACTGTTGATTATTACAAAGAAATAATTGCTGCATTCAATGTAAAATATGTTGAGATGACCTACCCGGAAATTATTATTTACAGTGCAAGCATCAATGAACTGATGAAGTTTGTTGAAACCAAAAATTGGCCCAGACTTTCAGAGTGGCTATTAGAAAAAATATCATCTATTCATCGAGCTGGTGCGGAATTCGCTGTAATCGCATCTAACACACCGCATATCGTTTTTGATGAGATAAAATCAAAATCTCTTATACCCCTTTTGAGCATAGTCGAGGAGACATGCAACAAAGCTCAAGAAATGAATTTAAAAAATATTGGTTTAATGGGCACCAAACTCACTATGGAGGCAGACTTTTATAAAAAACCGTTTATTTCTAAAGGAATATCAGTTGTTGTCCCTTCTGAGGAGGAACAACAGCTAATCCATCATAAGTTATTCTCAGAAATTGAATTAGGAATATTTAAAGACTCAACAAGAGAGGAACTGTTAGCAATCGCAAAAAGAATGATAGATAAGGAAGGAATCGACGCATTAATTTTGGGGTGTACTGAACTGCCATTAATATTAACTGAAAGCAAATATGGCATTCCTTTTTTGAACACAACAGCAATTCATTGTGAACGCATTATCAAGCATTGCCTTCAAGATTAAACATTGATGTGACTCTAACATGCGTATTGACAACTGACGGGTAAAGCCTTCCCTACGGGGTCTGATCGAGATAAAATAGCAGAGTTCATATTTCACTGCTGCTAAAGATATGAAATGAAGCCGCATCATCAAAACACTTACTGAAATAAACATATACGGTTGGGAGGAGTACAATGAAACAAAGTTCTGTTAAATGGTTTGGCTATTTTTTTTCTTTTGTTTTTCTGATTATTTCTTGCGCTGGGACCGAACTCACCCACAAGCAAGTAAATGAGGCCTATAAAGGAAAGCCCGTATCTGATATTCTTGTAATTGCAATAACGGGCAATGAAGATTCCCGGCGATCTTTTGAGCGAAAGTTCGTTGCACAGTTAAAATCAGCGGGCGTTGAAGCTATCTCAAGTGAAGATGCCATACCTATGCCTGCAGATTTACAACTGAAAAAAGAGACGATATTAAATGCTGTTAATCAATTTGAAAATGATGCTGTGATCATCACGCACTTGATTGACAAAGAAGAAAAAGAAGCCTTCACACGTGGCGGTCAAGCACATAGTGGTTATTACGGTTTCTATCATAGCCGATACACATACAGTTATGCGCGTGATCCGGGCTATTCAAGCTCAAGTAAAACCCTCCGATTGGAAACAAATTTGTACGATGTAAAAACGGAAAAACTCATTTGGTCCGGGCAATCAAAAACTTGGAGCAAAGACTCAAAAAATCAAATCATTAATGATGTGATCAAGGTTGTGATTAATGATTTGCAAAATAACAAATTGATCCCGCCAAAATGAAGGTGACTGTGCATATGGCCGAGGCTCAAGCCATAGTGCCGGGAGCAAGGTGTAAGATCGTTTTGCAACGATATAGTTTAAGGGCGTGGAGGTTTTTCCATGGAGAAGCCCCTCAAACTGTGCATGTGCCACTCCTGATACAACATTGCTGTTCTATCAGGAGCATTAAACGACAACTCTCAGGTCAAACATATCCTCTTTCCCTTAGACAAAAAGAGGTGAACTATGGTTATTATGGGGTCGAACTCATTTCCCCCAGAAAATGCAAATGAAGTAGGAAAACGCTTTTTAAAGTTCCCACCTTTACCCGATTATATGACTATGAAGGGGACCTATGTTCACGGTTTGATGGGAGGAGAACTCCAAGAAGTAGAGTTCCTTGAGCGTGATAAAGCTAAATTGGCTGAGGGAATTGAATATGTCATAAATAGATATGCACCATATTTTAGATGCCTGGCTTTAGGTCTGCTGTTACTCCAAACTTATGGCTCGGGAGGCGTTGAGAAGAAAATCGCCTCGAGAGATAAGACAGCTATTTACCATTAAAAAATATAAAGAAAAGACATCGATTAAATGAAAGGTATAGGAGAAATAAAATACTACTCGCCAATAGAAGAAAAAATTAACATCATTTCTCATGCTAGCGGTTTCATTTTAAGTATTGTTGCTTTGGTACTTTTAGTTACACATGCAAACCTGCACGGAGACGTTTGGCATATTGTTAGTTTTAGCATTTTCGGAGCAAGTTTAATTATATTATATGCTGCTTCTACTTTTTACCACAGCGCTAAAAAGTCAGAGTTAAGAAGCAGATTGAAAATCATTGACCACGCATCTATTTATGTTCTCATCGCTGGAACTTACACGCCTTTTACACTTGTTGTTCTAGATGGAACAATAGGTTGGGTGATTTTCGGTATTTCTTGGGGATTGGCTTTAACAGGAATAATTTTGAAACTTTTTTTTACAGGGAAATATAATTTAATCTCGACTATAATGTATGTATTAATGGGTTGGGTTATTATTTTCGCCATAAAACCATTAATTAAAAATTTACCTTTAGAAGGTTTACTTTGGCTTTTTACAGGAGGAATATCTTACACAATTGGTGCAACATTATACAGCATTAAAAAAATAGAATTCAATCATGCTATTTTCCATATGTTTGTTTTAATGGGTAGTTTTTGTCATTTTATGTCGGTGTTCTTTTATGTTTTACCCATTGAACAAATCAGCATATGAATTCCAGAAATAAAGGGCCCTCTGGGGTCTGACCGAGATAATATTCTTAAAATACGTATAAAATTATAATTTTGAGGGGACATCCTCGACTTGTCCGCCTCTGGAGGACTTTTGCTCAATTAAGGTGTAATTACTGGCTGGTGGCTCAAAATATTGCAAAAGGAGAGCGAATCATGTATTATTTTTAAATGATCGCCCCCTGCGGTCTGGACGGCGTCAATTGTCACTTTTTCTTGGCCTATGAGGACTAGGAGGCAATGAGCGTGGTGGGGAAACTGGCTGAGGAATAACAACATAACGGTGAAAATAATGCTTTGCCGTGGGGGCCGCAAACATAATGGCCAAATACCGCTGCAAAAGCATGCCTTCGGCGAGCAGCGGCGTTATGTGTATATGGCTGAGTTATTATTAAACTAAGAAAACGAAATAATCTATAAGTTTAAGGTTCATGAATGCATGAAAATATCCAAGATTCTTAACTCACCGATCATCTTTCCCATTATCTTTTTTATCCTCATCATTTTATTCGGTTCTATTCTTCTTCATATCTCTGAAAAAAGTAAGGTTGATTCATTATCATGGACAGATTCCGTATTTACGGCAACTTCAGCAGCCTGCGTGACGGGATTGGTCGTTGTCGATACCGGTTCATATTTCACGGTGTTTGGTAAAACCATTATATTGTGTTTAATGCAAGTTGGCGGCCTGGGCATTATGACCTTTACCAGCCTTTCAATTTACCTTTGGAGACGAAGAACGACGATCACGGATCGTATCGCAGTCGGACAGATGCTATTATATGACGCCAGGTTTAACCTTGGGAAATTTCTCATCGAGATTGTCAGCTGGACATTCATTATCGAAGCAGTCGGTGCCGCCCTGATCTACCTGATGGCACCCAAAGCCTTTTCGCCGTTTTCAGCAATCTTTCATTCTGTTTCTGCCTTTTGTAATGCGGGTTTTTCTTTGTTTGCCAACAGTCTCATCGCGTGGAAAGGTGAGTGGGGGATAAACCTCGTATTTATCGCTTTAATTTTCATTGGAGGGATCGGGTTCTCGGTATTTGTTGAATTCAAGAATTTCGTAATGCAAAGCTTAAAGTTGCGCCCGACCCCGAACAGCAAGGGGGTAAGCTGGTATGCAAAGATTGTTTTTCGAACCAGTTTCTTCTTGATAATTATTGGTTGGATAGCCATTTATTTGGCTGAATTTGTTGGATATAATAGAATGATGGTGGTGGATCACGCGATTTTAACCGCCTTGTTTCAATCCGTGACGTCCCGAACAGCAGGATTTAATACGCTCGATATCGGCCAAATGACAAATGTTTCTTTAGTCATTCTTCTTTTCCTGATGTTTATTGGCGGTGCACCCGGCTCCTGCGCGGGGGGTATAAAAGTAACGACATTTCGAGTTCTGGCAGCTGCAATTTGGTCGCAACTAAAAGGCAAGAAACAGGCGGTAATCGGGAAATTTGCTATAGACGAAGCAACCGTAAAAAAGGCCATGGTTTTGTTTGTTCTTGCTACCATAATAATTTTTATGGCGGTATTTTTACTGGATTTCACGGAAGGTGGAATTAAACCGCATGATCAAGTCAGGGGACAATTTCTAGAAATTCTTTTTGAATCTGTTTCGGCTTTCTGCACAGTGGGCTTAAGCACAGGTCTGACTTCAACGCTCTCGACGGCCGGCAAATGGATTATAATTTTTTTAATGTTCATTGGCCGCCTTGGCCCTTTTGTACTGATTGGCGCATTGCAGAGTGTTCAAGAAATTCAGTATTATAACCTTCCGGAAGAAAATATGATGATCGGCTGATAAGGAGAATAATATATGATTATCAAACCGCAAATCTGTGTTATCGGTCTCGGTAAATTCGGGTATAAATTTGGTGTTTCCCTTATAAATTTGAAGCATCAGGTAATAGGTATTGATTCTAATCGGGCAAATATTCAAAGAGCGCAGAAAATTCTTTCCCAAGTGTATGAGGCCGATGCTTCTCAAAAACAAGCGCTCGAGCAAATTGGGCTCTCCGAAATCACCCATGTTCTTGTCAGTGTAGGTGATTCTATTTCCACCAGTGCGATGACGACGATGTATCTGAAGGAACTGAATGTCCCAAATATTTGGGTTAAAGCAATCAACGAAGATCATGCCAAGCTGTTACGTAAAGTCGGCGCTGATGACGTCATCATTCCAGAATATATCGCCGCAAATCAACTGGCAGACCGGATTGATATACCGGGAATAATTCAACGGATGCCCTTTGATTCCGAAATGATTATTCGGGAAATTACCATTGAAAAATTCGCACAAAAAACGCTTCGAGAGATCGACTTAACCAATACGCTTAATTGCCAAATCATAGCGGTACGAAAACATAACGAATCGTATTATCGATATATACCCAAAGCCGATGACACACTGTTTGAGGGAGACATCGTCATTGTTATTGGAACAAAAAAATCATTATCAAAAATCAATCCATAATATGATTACGTTCCACATAACAAGGCTAATTCAGCCGACGCATAAAGCCGTGCGGCTGATTAGCATCGTTTCTGTTTCACGAGTGATAGGGACGGTCTTGCGGCGAAGCCGAAACCCGGCATATCGATGAAAATTCTTGAAGATATCGAACAGGAGAGATATTTTCAAGTCCCAGTAGTAAATGGAGTTTTCGCTGGGCTTTGGGTTGGAAAGGCTATTTGTTGAGCAACTCCAATCCATTTAGCAGTTCGAAATCAAGGCAAGGCCAATGAAAACTTCAGGCTTGCGGAACCACCTTTTGGGGTGGTTGCCGCATAATTCAGAATTACATTTATTTATGAGTTGTTTAGGTTAGAAAACGTACCAAGACATGAAAGGAGAACGCCATGCCGATGTGGAAAAATATTTTTTATCTTATTGTAATTGTG
>Ga0209928_1000154_pt1 | contig 15342 bp, 15 predicted proteins | sample SalPonF2_B_D2_MG_FD_185727 | JGI IMG/M metagenome (GOLD analysis project Ga0209928, IMG submission 185727) | Salt pond soil microbial communities from South San Francisco under conditions of wetland restoration - Salt Pond MetaG SF2_B_D2_MG... ...
CCAATGCCGCATCCGTATTTGGTACCGAGGAGATTTAAATGATCCCGCAATACCCATAACAACGGAGTATCCGGGGCAACGTCAACTTGATGCTCTTCCTGATTTATATTGAGCGTGTAGCTTGCCATAATTTCTTTTTTACCGGTTTACGCTTATTAGTTATTAAGATGCCCGACCTATCATTTCTTGATCGGCAACCATATAAGGTTGATTGTAATACCGTTTGTCTGTTGCCTTATAAAGCGCATTGGCGAATGCCGCCATAACGGGAGGTAGCGGCGGTTCTCCCAGACCGGTGGGATGTACATCACTGTCAACAAAGAAAACTTCAATTTCCTTGGGCGCTTCCGAATTTCTGATCAAGTGATAGTTGTCAAAGTTATCTTGCTTGGGAGCTCCATTTTCAAAAGTTAATTGACTGTACATAGAATGTCCCAGCCCGTCTATGATGCCACCTTCAACCTCATTGATTGCTCCTTCCCTATTAACTACTATGCCACAATCAACAGCAGTCCATACTTTTTGTATCTGGATAGAATCTCCGTCTTTTACCAGATCGACAACCTGAGCCACATATGAGTTATGACAATAATAGGCTGCCACTCCCCGGTAAACCCCGGGCATATCTTTGCCCCAGTTCGATTTTTCTCTCACTAATTTGAGAACCCCGGCATAACGCTCGGGGTCATAATCATTATTTTTACCGACAGGATTTTTTATGGCCCGGTCAAAGAGTTCGAGTCTAAATTCGATGGGGTCTTTACCGGCAGCTTCTGCAAGTTCATCGATAAAAGATTGCTCCGCTGCCGCCGTAAAATTCGAGTTGGGTGCGCGCCATGCTCCGGTCGTTATATTTGTATCAATACCGACATTTACAGAAGAATAGTTCTCGATCGTTCCTGCAGGATATCTGTTAGCAAAAAGTGGGCTTTCTGGGATACCCGTACCTTTAGCCTCAAAAGAGAGCAATTGTCCGCTCTCGTCAAGTGCTCCCCTATATTTAATGGCATACGCCGGGCGATACGTACCTTGTGTCATATCGTCCTCCCTTTTATAAATCAGTTTTACCGGGCCTCCAATTCTTTTTGAGATTGCCACGGCTTCTAATCCGAAATTTCCATATAGCCTCCTGCCAAACCCGCCTCCTATTCTTGTCAGCTCAACAGTTATGTTAGACTCGGGAATATTTAAAAACTGCGATACCGACGCTCTCAAGGCAGCCGGAGTTTGTACGGGGCCAATCAGTTCCGCATGATTGTCACTGACATTTGCAAAATAGTTCATCGGTGCCATCGTATTATGAGCAAGGAATGGAGCGGTATAGGTATTTTCAAGAACTTTTGCTGCCGTATTGACGATCTTTTCAGGGTTTCCGTCCTTTCTGATTACTTTCCCGGTTTTCCTGCTTATTGCTTCCGCCAGCTTTTGGTTATGACCCTGAGTGCTCTCTAATTCGCTGATAGTTTCCCATTCTACCTTTAACGCTTTCTTGGCTTTCATAAGTTGCCAAGTAGTGTCACCGGTAATCACAACCAATTCATTAAATGCGTTTACGTCTGACCACTGTGGGTTATCCAGCGAAGTATCAATGGTAAAAACATCTTTAATGCCCGGCATTGACTTAGCTTTTGTTGCATCAAAAGATTTTAATCTCATGCCAAAGGCCGGAGGATGCTCGATCATCGCCAGGGTCATGCCTTCTCGACTAAAGTCCAATCCGAAGAGCGGTTTACCGGTTACGATTTCCATGCCATCAACATTCTTGACATAACTGCCTATTAATTCGAAATCTTTAGGATCCTTTAACTGAACTTTCCTAGGCATTGGGATTGTGACTGCCTCTGATGCTACTTCTCCATAACTGATACTGGCACCTGTCTTAGGATTCTTAATGATGCCATTTTCAGTTACAAGATTATTAACATTGGTGTCCCATTTCTTCGCGGCAGCTTTAACCAGTAAAAACCGGGCCGTTGCCCCTGCTATTCTTAGGCTATCCCATCCCTGGCGAATAGATTGGCTTCCACCTGCTACCTGTCGGGTATATTTATCGGTATCGAGTGGAGCTTGTTCTACTTTCACTTGCTCCCAATCTATATCTAACTCTTCTGCGACGATCATAGGCATCGACGTCTTTACATTCTGACCAATTTCAGGATTAGGTGATAAAATTGTTACCTCTCCAGTCGGGGATATTTTTATGTAGGCGTTAATATCAACTAATTCTTCTGGAAGGTTTGCGACATCCGTATCTTTAGCTGATGATGACCTCCAACTAAACCCCAGCATGAATCCTCCACCGCCAAGGGCCATGGTTTTCAAAAAAGTTCGTCTTCCCATTGATGTTTTTACACTGTCCATAATACTCGAAATTTAGGTGTTAGCAGCTGTTTTAATGGCTTTTCTGATTCTCAGATAGGTTCCGCAACGACACAAGTTTCCATTCATCGCTGTTTTAATCTCTTCATCCGACGGCTTCGGCTTGGATTTCAGCAAGGCGGCCGCACTCATAATCTGTCCCGCCTGGCAATAGCCGCATTGGGCCACATCATGCTGCAGCCAAGCTTGTTGCACAGGATGGTCGCCCTCCTCAGAGAGCCCTTCGATAGTGGTTACCTCCGCGTCCCCGATGGCCGAAACCGGCAGGGAACAGGAGCGAACAGCTTGCCCGTTCAAGTGCACCGTGCAGGCTCCGCACTGGCCAATGCCGCATCCGTATTTGGTACCGAGGAGATTTAAATGATCCCGCAATACCCATAACAACGGAGTATCCGGGGCAACGTCAACTTGATGCTCTTCCTGATTTATATTGAGTGTGTAGCTTGCCATCAGATAAATAAGTTTAATTAAATTATTTTCACTTTTTACACTATAATAATTTTACAGTGTGATGTCTCCCGTTAAAATATCTAAACAGATATATATGTTATTCAAAAATTCCCTTATCTCAAGGACCAACTATAATAGTTGGTTAATAAATCTTTATTACCGTAACTCTTCTTATTAACACTCCCTATTCAAAAAATAAATTAATAAGATTTATGTAACTTAAATATTAAGTAACAAATAGATTTATTGTATATAGTATTATACTTTATAATTAGATTTATTGGAAATATTTGGGCCATATTTATGGAGTATTCGAAAAAAATTTATTTAGACTATAATTCAACAACGCCTGTTGACCCAAGAGCCCTGGATGAGATGTTGCCCTATTTTACCGATAGATATGGTAACCCTTCGAGTAGCAGTCATACCTTTGGATGGGAGGCGGAAGAAGCCGTTGAAATTGCAAGAGAACAAGTTGCCGGCTTGATAGGGGCAACAGCTAATGAAATATATTTCACATCCGGCGCTACAGAAGCTGTCAATCTGGCTATAAGAGGTCTGTGCAAAGCAAATCGCGATAAAGGGAATCACGTCATTACCTGCATTACGGAACACAAAGCCGTACTGGACACCTGCGAAAGCTTGGAACAAATGGGATATAGAGTCACTTACTTGCCTGTTGATGCGTCCGGTTCAATTGATCTTAAGGAAGTCGAAGATTCCATTACAGATCAAACTATTTTGGTATGCCTGATGCAAGCCAACAATGAAATTGGCACCATTCATCCTCTTGAAAAAATTTGCCGAATTACCGGGTCAAAGAATATTCCATTTATGTCTGACGCTACCCAAGCTGTTGGTAAAATTCCGGTCGATGTAAAGGAACTTGGCGTTGATGTGATAACCTTTTCTTCTCACAAACTATATGGACCAAAAGGAATTGGGGCGCTTTATATCAGCAAAAATGACAAGCCTGATATTTTTCCTATTCTTACGGGCGGTGGGCAGGAGAGAGGATTGAGGCCCGGCACCTTAAATGTGCCTGCGATAGTGGGATTTGGGAAGGCATGCGAAATATGCCGTAAGGAAATGGAATCAGATTCGAATCGGCTGGGCCAACTAAGAAATAAACTGGAATCTGAATTGGCAGATATTGACGGCGTCATGGTTAATGGAGCCTCGGATAACCGGTTACCCTATATGACGAGTGTTTCTTTTCAGAATATTGACGGGAGTAACCTTATTCGGCGACTAAGGAACCTTGCCGTATCACAGGGATCCGCTTGCACATCGGCCACTCACAAACCCTCTCATGTGTTAAAAGCCATCGGTCATTCTGATGAACTTGCTCGTTCCACCATCCGATTGGGACTTGGTCGGTTTACCACAGAGCAAGAGATCGAATATGCCATCCGTGATATTAAAGAAGTAATTCCCCGATTAAAGCTGCTCGCTCAATGAGAGAAACAGAAGCCATTATATCATCCTATGATGAAGCCAAAACCAAGGGAAACCAGTGTGTTTTAGCTACCGTTGTTCATGTTGAAGGTTCTTCCTACCGTGCCGCCGGAGCCCGGATGCTGGTAGATGAATATGGTTTTATGACCGGAGCGATCAGCGGCGGATGCCTCGAAGGGGATGCCCTCAGAAAAGCATTGCTTGCACTGGATCAAAACAGATCCAAATTAATTACCTACGATACCAGTGATGAAGATGATGCGGTTATTGGAGCCCAGCTTGGTTGCAACGGAATCATACAGGTATTATTTGAGCCCATCGATCCCGGGGAGCAAAACAATCCCATTGAATTATTGCGAAAGGCTGAACAGGAAGATCAGCCGGTAGCTCTTGTATCACTCTTTAATCTGGACAAAACCAAACACCAGGTAGGTACTACGTTACTAGTTAATCATAAAGGGGATATTACGGGCCGGCTTGATGATCAGGCGCTTTATGAAAAAATTAAATCCGTTTCACAGAATGCACTACAGAAACAAATTAATCATTTTGGAGCATATCAATCTTCTGAGGATACTAAAAATGCATTTATAGAAATTGTTACTCCGCCTCCCAGGTTGGTGTTGGTTGGAGCAGGCAATGATGCCCGGGTTTTATCCAGGATGGCTGAAGTGTTGGGTTGGGATATTACTGTAGCGGATGGCCGTCCGACACACGCCAATAAAAAACGTTTTAATTCGTGTCAGGTGGTCGTAACCAATCCGGGAGAAATCTTGGATAATATTAATATCAATGAGAAAACAGCATTTGTACTTATGACTCATAATTATAATTACGATCTGAGTGTACTTAAGCTGTTGTTGAAGGAAGAGCAGATTCCATACATCGGTATCCTGGGACCCAATAAGAAATACCGGAGAATGCTGGATGACTTGAGGGCTGAGGGGATTACATTGTCGGATGAACAATTTGACAAAATTTATGCACCTGTCGGATTACAGTTGGGCGCCGAAACCCCTGCTGAAATCGGTCTCTCAATACTGCCTGAGATCCAGGCCGTGCTAACTGATTCTGAGGTTCGAAGCCTTCGTGAATTGGAGGGTGATATACATGACAAAGAACATCGTGAATTTAAAGTAATAGAGCTGTGACTCAGTCAACCAATATCGGAACAGTTATTCTGGCGGCCGGCTCATCCAGTCGGTTAGGTCGGCCCAAACAGCTGTTACAGTATCAAAACACAACGCTCATGCAGCGTATTATTGATATAGTCATACCCTTTAATTTCGCAACTTCTGTGGTAATACTTGGTGCGAATGCCGATCAGATCCGTGAGAATACTAATTTCGAAAGTGTTACCGCAATTTATAATGAGCACTGGTCTGAAGGTATTGCTTCGAGTGTCCGTACGGGAGTTTCGGAATCAATCAAATTAAATGCGGCGCTCGATAGCATTCTCTTTCTTTTATCCGACCAGCCCTTTGTTTCTGCCGAGCTCATCCGTGAATTGATCGAAAAACATGAATCTGGAAACCAACGAATAACAGCGTGCAGTTATAATCAGAATGTGGGCGTTCCTGCCATCTTCCCCAAACGATTTTTCCCGAAGTTAAAGGAGCTGACAGGCGATGTGGGAGCTAAAAAAATTATCATGCAGCAAAGTGAGATGGTTGATGAAGTCGCTTTCAAGAAAGGGAATTTCGATATAGATACTTCCGAGGATTATAAACAGCTTCAAAACAATCAGTATGACTTTAACGATTAAATATTTTGGTTTGATTGCTGAAATGACGGGCAGGAAAGAAGAGATTATTAGCCTGGATAGTGATGACTATGATTTAGAGGCCTTAAAAGAGCGTTGTTTCTCGAAATATAATCTTTCCAATTCTCATTCAATACAAATTGCGGTCAACCAGTCTCTGGGAACGTCTGGTCCATTAAAGCATGGCGATGAGGTCGCTTTCTTACCGCCGTTTGCCGGTGGATAACAACTAATCCCCAAAGAGATATTAAATGCAGGAAAAGAAAAAGAGCAGCTTTTATGCCTAAAAAAATTTTTATTCAAGGACCTATTCCTCCTGAAAAAATTTCGGATTCCGTGGCAAAACATCAGTCGAAAACGACTATCGGAGCCCACAGCATGTTTGTTGGTCAGGTTAGAGCTGACGAGGTAGATGGCAAAACAGTGGCGGCCATCGAATATACCGCCTATAAAGAGATGGCTGGAAAGGAACTTGATAAAATAAGAGAAGAAGCTTTCTCGAAATATGATCTGGTATGTGCTCATATTTACCACAGTCTTGGCGAAGTTCGAGCGGGAGAATTGTGTTTCTTTGTATTCACCTCTTCCGCTCACCGGAAAGCTGCCAGAGAAGCCTGTCGATTTCTGGTTGACGAGATCAAAGGGAAAGTGCCCATTTTTGGTAAAGAAATTTTCGAAGACGAAACCCACCAATGGAAGGTGAATCAATAATCTCAAAAATTATAAGACATTAGGTAAAATGATCGGTTCTATGATTAGCTAAGCTTCCATATTTTGCTAATAAACATACCGATTACCGTTACACCGATCACTGAATTCTAGAACTCATGGTTGACATTACTGTAAAAACGAACACATTACGGATAGCTACTGCCCAGGCAATCGTTAAGACCGGCAGCCAAAAAACGATTGAACGGATCAAAAATGGTCAGATTCCGAAAGGCGATATATTTGAGATGGCTAAAGCGGCCGGATTGCTTGGCGTTAAAAAGACGCCGGATTTGCTCCCGGATTGCCACCCGTTACCTATCGAATACACGGGCATCGAATACGAGATTAAGGGACTGAATATCATCATCAATATGACGGTAAAAACCATTTATAAAACCGGGGTGGAAGTGGAGGCTATGCACGGGGCAAGCCTTGTGGCCCTTACCATGTACGATATGCTGAAACCCGTTGACAAAAATGTTGAAATCAGCACCATCAAGCTGCTTAAAAAAACGGGAGGTGAATCCTCCTTTAATACTAAAACTGAAGGACTGACAGCATTAGTAGTGGTGTGCTCTGATTCGGTATCAAATGGAGAAAAAGAGGACAAATCCGGAAAACTGATTGTATCCAAGATGCAATCTATCGGACTCAAAGTGGAATATAAAATCATCCCGGATGAGGGTAGCGTGATTGAAAAACTGGTCAAGGAATCGGAAACTGATTTGCTAATTTTTACCGGCGGTACCGGGGTAGGTCCAAGAGACGTTACGCCAGACGCGATCAGACCCCTGCTGGACACTACACTGGCGGGAGTAGAGGAACAGATGCGCCGGTACGGTCAGCAGCGAACGCCTTATGCCATGCTATCCCGTTCGGTGGCCGGAATAAAAGACAACAAAATAATTCTGGCCCTGCCCGGATCTTCAAATGGAGCCAGAGAATGTATAGATGCCATATTTCCGCATCTTCTGCACGTTTTCCAAGTTTTGAAAGGCAAAAATCACGATTGACATGACTCCACAAATTATCGACCGATTTGGTAGAGAACATACATACTTACGAATTTCAATTACTGATAGGTGCAATCTTCGTTGCTTTTATTGCATGCCGGAGGAAGGTATTGAGCTTACTGACAAGCCCCATATTATGACCCTGGAGGAGATCGTCAGCATCTCGGAGACGTTCACGGAATTAGGCGTAGATACCATCCGGCTTACCGGGGGAGAACCACTGGTAAGAAAAGGGGTTGACCACCTTGTCCGGGAACTTGCCAAGCTTGGCGTTACCCTTAAACTTACCACCAATGGTATTATATTGGACAAATATTTTGATGTTTTCCAGGAAGTTGGGTTACGTAACATAAATATCAGTCTTGATACTCTTGAGAAGTCGAAATCTCTTTTCATCACTAAGAGAGACTATTTCGACCGCATCATGAGAAACATAAACAAGGCCATTGATTATGACTTCGATATAAAGCTTAACATTGTGTTGATCAAGGGAGTCAATGACGGGGAGATTAAGGACTTTATCGAGCTCACTAAAGCCCAGGATATCGGGGTAAAATTTATCGAATTTATGCCGTTCAGAGGTAACAAATGGGATTGGGAAAAAGGGGTAAGCCGGGAAGAGATTCTAGATACAGCAACGTCTGAATTTGGTGAGATTCAGAAACTTGAAGATCCCAAACACAGTACTTCGGCAAACTATAAAGTAAAAGGCTTTGAGGGAAGTTTTGGTATTGTCAGTACGATTACCCAGCCATTTTGTGCCGGATGTAACCGGATCAGATTGACTGCCGATGGTAAGATGAAAAACTGCCTGTTTGCTACTTCCGAAACCGACCTGCTGACTCCTTACAGAAATGGTGAACCCATTGACGAAATTGTCTTAAGTGCTATCAAAGAGAAAAAATACTCCAGGGATGGCATGGATGTAGAAATGCAGAAAGATCATTACGAACAAAACCGTTCCATGATTGAAATTGGAGGATAATGATTTCAATAGATCAGGCTTTAGAGATTATCAATAAACAGGAGATCGAAACAACCACTAAACAGGTACCCCTCGAAGAATCCCGGGGCTTCTGCCTGGCCGAGGATATCAACTCCCCTTTTGATCTTCCCTCTTTTAATAATTCCGCGATGGATGGCTATGCGGTATCAGGAATATCAGATTCTTATCAGATCATCGGTGAAATTCCCGCGGGTAACCCCGATGATTATGCCCTGCAAGCAGGGGAGGCTATGCGTATTTTTACCGGGGCCAGGGTGCCGAAAAATACAACGGCCGTTGTGATGCAGGAAAAAACCAGTGTTGACGGCTCCACATTATATCTAGATGATAAAGTTAGTGAAGGACAACATATACGGCAAAGGGGGAATGAATTGGCGCTGGGACAAAAAGTATTCTCTTCCGGCCATTTCATTTCCCCGGCCGCCGTAGGGCTCATCGGTTCTTTGGGAAGGGACCGGCTTAAGGTATTCCAGAAGCCTGAGGTGCGCATCATCAGTACGGGGGATGAACTGATCCCGCCCGGAAGTCCAAAATCGGAAGGGCAGATCTACGAATCGAATAGTTACGCCCTGAGCGCCGCCCTCCATCATTTTGGCTTTAGGTGCCAGGAAAGAATACATATCAAGGATGATTTTTCAGCCATCAAAACCGGTATTGCAGATTTTCTGAATCGTTCCGATGTTCTATTGCTTTCAGGTGGAATATCGGTAGGCGACTACGATTTTGTGAAACAGGCGTTAGCCGAAAATGGAGTTACTGAATTATTTTACCGGGTCTTCCAGAAGCCGGGGAAACCTCTTTATTTTGGAAGGAAGAAGAATACCTTTGTTTTCGCATTACCGGGAAATCCGGCTTCTTCACTTACCTGCTTTTATATCCATGTTCTTCCTTTACTCCAAAAATTAAGCGGGGCCACTAAAACAGGCTTGCAAAGAACGTTTATTCCTATTGGCCATGATTATGAAAACAACTTTGATCGTCCTGTATTTCTCAAAGCCAACATTGAGGATCAAAGGGTATCGATATTAAACAGGCAAAGTTCATCCATGATTCACTCGATGGCCATGGGGAATGCGTTGGTCTTTTTGGATGGCCCCCAAGCTATTCGGAAAGGCGAGATGGTTGAGTGCATTTTGATTTGAAAAACACGTATCTATATGAATATAATCTATCTGCCCTTCATATTTTTCTTTATCGCCCTTTTTTATAGCTCCGTTGGTTTTGGCGGGGGATCCAGTTACCTGGCTATTTTGAGCTTGTTCTTCAGTGATTTTTATGAAATTCGATCTACGGCCCTTGTTCTGAATATTTGTGTTGTCACCATTGGGACCATCGTTTTTATACGAAACCGTGAGTTTGATCTAAAGCAGTTTTGGCCATTCTTAATATTCAGTATTCCAATGGCTTATCTGGGTGCGCAACTTCGATTAAGCCAAAAAGTGTTCTTTCTTATTTTAGGTTCCGCTCTTGTTATGGCAGGTGCCTTTATGGTACTTAAATTTGTTGCGTACAAGCTACAGTCAAAAGAATTCAATCTCCCCCTGAAAATATCTCTTGGCGGAGGGGTAGGGCTATTAGCCGGCATTTCAGGAATTGGCGGAGGTATTTATTTGTCTCCCCTTTTAAATCTGGCAAATTGGAAAAACCCCCGTACAATCGCCTCATTAGCCTCCGTTTTTATTCTAGTAAATTCAATTTCCGGGCTCATTGGATTGACCATAGCGGGGACCTTTCATCTTAACCCGGATTTAATTTTCCAACTGGTAGTTGCTGTAGTACTTGGTGGAAGTATTGGTTCCTATCTTTCAAATGAGAAATTTAATCTCCGCATCCTGGGGGTATTAACTGCCATTCTTGTGATCTATGTGGGGCTGCGATTGGTTCTTTTGCATGGTTTTGGGATAAAGATTTGATATTAGAACGGAAATCGAATCCCTCAGATTTCTTTGCAACCGGCAAGGAACTTTTCGTGAAGTTTAATTTCATTGGCTCCATGATGATAGTCATCTGCCCATTAGGACTTATCGCTTTTCTGGTCAAAGTCTCAGTGAAGGAGTCGAACGACATAAGGTAGATGGTATTGAAATATCAGTCTATAGTCCGGCAAAAACTATTGCTGACTGCTTTAAATTTCGGAATAAAATTGGGTTGGATATTGCTATTGAAGCCTTAAAAAATGGGATAAGAGAGAGTAAGGCCACTTATCATGATATTCTGAAGTATGCCAAAATCTGCAGAGTACAAAAGGTGATCAAGCCTTATTTAGAAACAATAGCTCATAGTTAAATTAAAATTACCTGCCTTTAATTAAACCAAGTGTTATTTAAGAAATACTCATTTGTTTTAAATAATACCATTCCTTATTTAAGTATTAGCCGTTTATCTTAATTAGTGAATTCTTTATTTAAGTTTCTATGGATTCTTTTAAAGCGGGACAATACGTAAGTCAAGGTCACTACGAAAGCTTTCAGCCCAATCCAATCAATCGGGAATGGCTGTTTGATAATATGGAAATTATAGAGCTGCTGAGTAAGGCTGATCGCCAGCTCAGTCGGCTGGATATGTATTCTGAATATATTCCCAATATCGATCTGTTTATCAGTATGCATGTTGCTAAAGAGGCTACACAAAGCAGCAAAATCGAAGGTACCCAAACAAATATGGAAGAGGCTCTTCTTGATGAAGAGGATATTTTACCAGAAAAGAGAGATGACTGGGAGGAGGTGCAAAATTATATCGAGGCTATGAATACGGCCATAGAAGAGTTGGAACAACTGCCGATATCCTCGCGCCTTATTCGGAATACTCATAAAGTCTTAATGCAAGGAGTCCGGGGGAAAAATAAGCAACCAGGGGAATTCCGATCAGTTCAAAATTGGATCGGTGGGGCAACTGTCGAAGATGCCTTATTTGTTCCCCCAACTCATGAAAGTATTCCAGATCTAATAAGTGATTTGGAGGATTTTATCCATAACAAGGAGATACATTTACCCGAACTCTTAAAGATAGCTATCGTCCATTACCAATTTGAAACCATTCATCCGTTTCTTGATGGAAATGGAAGGGTTGGACGGTTACTTATCACATTATATTTGGTAAGTGAGGACATACTAAAACAGCCGATATTATACCTCTCAGATTTTTTCGAGCGTAATCGGTCTACATATTACGATGATCTTCGTCGTGTTCATGATAAAGATGATATTGAACAATGGCTCAAGTTCTTTTTGGTAGGCCTAATAGAGACGGCCAAGAACGGGATTAAAACCTTTGATAGTATTATGCAACTACAGGAGCGTGTGGAACAAGATCTGCAAACACTTGGACGTAGAGCAACTAATGCCCAAAAAGTAGTTCGCCACCTCTACAAGAGACCAATCGTAACAGCAGAGAAAGTCAGTAAGATAGCAGATGTGTCTAAACCTACTGCATATAAATTGATTGAATCTTTGGAGGATCTAAAAATATTAGAAGAAGTTACGGGCGCAGAGCGGAACAGGCAGTATGTGTTTAGTGAGTATTTGGACTTATTTAGATCGTAAATGACAGTAGGACTTAGAAACCTGAAAGTCGTTTTACGGATTTTCAGTGAAGTACGGTATGCGATCGGCATTTGGTAACAAACAGGTAACAAAATGAAGAAAAAACTCCACTTCGCTAAAATAATGTTTGTACCAATGTTTGTATCTAAAAAAGTAAATCCCTGCAAGCCAATGACTTACAGGGATTAGAGTACCCGAGGCCGGACTCGAACCGGCACGGGGGGTTAGCCTCCCATTGGATTTTAAGTCCCTCAGGTGCGAAAAATCACTGCAATTAAATAAAGACGTAACGCCTTGCACTGCAATAACTTAGGGCTATTAAATTATCGACCATAAATGGAGCATATCGTAGTTTTAATATCTAGACACTTGGCATTTAGTGTCCAAATTAGTGTCTAAAATATGGACGATTTGCCTCTGTTCAGTGATTTAAAGAACTAATCCGATTTCGAACGCCAAATAATAGCCATAATGTATTACTTGTTCAACGTAATTTGTTTTTTTTGATCGTTTTTTTGGGAGTAGTTTTTTGACAGGACTACTCCATACCTATTACGTAGTAATAGGTATGGAATTGGTGTTTGAAAAACCTTACGCGCTCCAGTGACTGCCCTACTACTATGTAGTAGGGCAGTCACTGGAGATCCTTACAAAAGAAATGGTAATATAACCTTCTAATCCCTATATTTGATTCGAATACAAGGCCATCATTATAAAACGGCCTTGAAAACGAATCATTACGTTATGTCTGAATCCATTATAACATTTATGCGTGAGCGGGATGGATACTCCACGATGAAGGAGTTTAAAGAGGGCGGTATACAGACTCGCAAAGTCAAGGAAGCTCTGGAAAAGGATTTTATTATCAAGATCAAACCAGGGCTGTATAAACTCAGGTATTATGACAGGGATGAGTATGAGAGTTTTGTAGATATATACACCGCAAATGATAAGGCGGTGATATGTCTAACCTCGGCGCTGGCTTACCACGAGCTTACAACGTTTAATCCTTCCAGGATCACCGTGGCGGTGCCTCATAATACCGACAAGTTTGAGCTGGAGTATCCGCCTATTGATGTGTATTTCTACCGAGAGAAGATCTACAGTTCCGGGATAGAAACAGTCCAGCGCAGCTATGGCAGCTTTAACGTCTATAACAAACCCAAAACCGTTTGTGAGATGTTCCATCAACGAAACAAGGTAGGAGAAGACCTTGCATTTGAGGGCCTCCGTAATTATCTGAACGAGCCTGATGCAAATCTGAATCAGATACAGAAGTACATGAAAATTTGCAGAGTAAAAACAGTCATGAAACCCTACCTAAAAGCGCTGGTGTCCTCATGAGTAGTAGTCTGGAGCAATCGGTCAAAGATCGGCTGAAAAATATAGCCAGGGAAACGGGGAAAGATTTCAATTTTGTCAGTATTCAATATCTGCAAGAGCGGTTTCTGGCCAGACTTGACAAGTCCCCATACAGGGAGAATCTGATCCTCAAAGGCGCCTTACTACTGCTTGCCTATGATATCCCAGCCGTTCGGCCCAGTAAAGACATCGATTTCAAGGGAGATAATACGCCTAATAATGGTGCTCAAATAACTGCGATTATTCGCAGTATAGCTGAGATCGATCTGGAGGATGGAGTGGAGTTTTTTCCAGATGATATGGATGTCGAGCAGATTACAGAGGACGCCGAATATGATGGTCTCAGAATTAAAATTACTGCTACTGTTGGTGGCGATCGTCGCCGGCTTCAATTAGATATTGGGTTTGGAGATACTATTGTGGATGGTCCTGTAGAGATGGACTACCCAGCTATTTTGGATTTTACACCCCCAAGGGTAAAGGTGTATTCCATTGAATCCTCAGTGGCAGAAAAGTTGGAAGCTATCGTCAGCCTTGGGACATTTGGGAGCCGAATGAAGGACTATTTTGACGTTTGGTTTCTTATTAAAAATTATGACTTAAACGAAGAGCGACTGGTGCGTGCAATTGAAACCACTTTCTCCAATCGTAATACACCGCTCGAAGATTTTGAGTTTATATTTAGCGATGAATTCAAAACGGATTCTTCCAAGCAACAGCAATGGCAAGCTTTTTTGAATCGCACTTCAATCGAGGTAGAAGAAGATTTCGAGGAAGTGGTGAATATAATCGATCAATTCATCCAAAAAATATTATAGATCAACTCTTCATATGTATGAGGAGGTAATACACTTCTATAGTTAAGTTTCACCTTGGTTTTGTTTGCTGTAGAGTTGTGCAATGCTTGCACCGCCGTCTTTTATATCAGGATTGTTCTGATAACTGACTCTATTATTGGCTTCTATGTTTCTTAAGATTCTACCTATCTCGACTAAGTTTTTATCGACGTTATCTACTCTATTTTTAATTCGAAAAACTGCAAAAGGGAGAATAATCCATAGGATGGCAAGCACGATTAAAAATATAATGAAGAATATATATAAAGAGCCCAGAATGCCAACTAATGAGTCTGATAGTTGAATTGATTTGATCATATTTATAGTACTATTACCATTTCACAGATGATATTATTTTATGGAGATATATCTTTTATTGTCTCCCAATGAACATTTCTGATAATAGTTTTTTTCCAAATAAAAACCATGAAAAAAAATACTACTTGATTATTTTTTTGAGTATCCCCCTCCCTCTACAATATTCAAAAGACTTTGATTTGTATTAGGTAAGCATTTCAAATGGTAAAGAGACACCCGTTAACGGGTTACTTGTTTAATACAGTTTTCGTATAATTGCCGATATTTTTTAACGAAAACTATATTAATCAATGTGATATGGGTTTAAATACCAAGACACAAAACAGAGAAGCCAAGAAGCTTACAAAAGTTAGTTTACATCATGGTCGACTCAGAAAATTTTTGCAGTTACTCAAAGAAAGGAACGCCACAATTAGAATTGACCATGATAAATATGGAAAGTCTAGAACCGCTACCTATGGTGATAATGCCGATAGCGAATATTCCCTCAAGGATTTGCTTTTAT
>Ga0209928_1000156_pt1 | contig 15283 bp, 12 predicted proteins | sample SalPonF2_B_D2_MG_FD_185727 | JGI IMG/M metagenome (GOLD analysis project Ga0209928, IMG submission 185727) | Salt pond soil microbial communities from South San Francisco under conditions of wetland restoration - Salt Pond MetaG SF2_B_D2_MG... ...
GGAAGACGAGGAGTTCGGCTTCTCCGAGACCAACGAGCTGGGCATCGTCGGCGCGGATGATGAGGACGAGGAGGACCTTCTCGGCCTCGAAGAAGAAGATGACGACGATGAGGACGAGGACGACGAGGACGACGACCTGCTCGGCCTCGATGATGATGACGACGACGATCTGCTGGGCCTGGACGAGGATCCGCTGGGCTTGGACGAAGATGAAGACGAGCCGTTCTGAACCTGCCGGGCGACCTGTCGCCCATGCAGTGAGTCCGGCCCGCCGCCAGAATGGAGTGCCGCATGACCGCCAAGAGCATCGCGCCGTACGGCTGCTGGAAGTCTCCCATCTCGGCCGCGGACATCGCCTCCGCCAGCATCGGCCTCGGCGCGCCGCGTCTCGGGGCTGACGGCAGCGTGTACTGGCTGGAGGTCCGGCCGAACGAGGGCGGGCGCTACGTGGTGGTGCGCTGGGAGAAGGACGGCGGACTCCAGGACTTGTTCCCCGCGCCGTTCAGCGCCCGCACCCGCGTGCACGAGTATGGCGGGGGCAGCTTCCTGGTCTGCGGCCGGTCGGTGATCTTCACGAATTTCGCCGACCAGCGGCTGTACCGCTGCTCCGGCGAGAGCGAGCCGACGCCGATTACGCCCGAAGGCCCGTTGCGCTACGCGGACTTCGAGTGCGATGAGAGCCGTTGCCGGCTGGTTGCGGTGCTGGAGGATCACACTGAACCCGGCAAGGTGGCCAACGGCATCGCCGCGGTATATCCGAGGGAGGACGGCCGCGTGGAGGTGCTGGTGCGGGGCAACGACTTCTACGCCGCCCCGCGCCTCAGCCCGGATGGCAGTCAGCTTGCCTGGCTCACGTGGAACCACCCCAATATGCCGTGGGACGCGGCTGAGTTGTGGGTGGCGCCGGTGAACGAGGACGGCTCGCTCGGCGAGGCGACCCACGTGGCCGGCGGGCCGGAGGAGGCCATCTGCGAGCCGCGCTGGTCGCCGGGCGGCGTGCTGCACTTCGTCTCCGACCGGTCGAACTGGTGGAACATCTATCGCTGGACGGAGGGGAAGGTCCGGCCCGTTACGGAGGCGGATGCGGAATTCGCCGGCCCGGCATGGGCCTTCGGCCAGAGCCACTACGCCTTCGTCAGTGAGGAGCGGGCCGTCGCCACGTACTCGCAGAACGGTCTGAGCCGCATGGCGAGCATTGAACTACCCGAAGGCGGCATGCTGCGGCTGGACCTGCCGTATACGGCCATCGGCGGCGTGCGGGCGGACGCCCACCGTGCGGTGTTCGTGGGCGGCTCGGCGTCCGAGCCGACGTCCATCGTGCTGATGGACCTGGACAGCGGCCGGCGCGAGGTGCTGCAGACCGCCACCACGCTGCAATTCGACCCGGGCTATATTTCCGCCCCGGAGGCGGTGGAGTTCCCCACCGAGGGCGGCAAGACGGCCCACGGCCTGTTCTACGCGCCGAAGAACCAGGACTACGAAGCGCCCGAAGGCGAGAAGCCCCCGCTGGTGGTGATGGTCCACGGCGGCCCGACGGCCGCCACGAGCACGGCCATGCGGCTGGGCATCCAGTTCTACACGTCGCGCGGCATCGCGGTGCTGGACGTGAACTACGGCGGCAGCACCGGCTACGGCCGGGCGTATCGCCGGCGGCTCTACGGGCAGTGGGGCGTGGTGGATGTCGATGACGCCTGCAACGGCGCGAAACGCCTGGCCGAGCGCGGACTGGTGGATGGAGGGCGGCTGGCGATCACCGGCGGCAGCGCCGGCGGCTACACCACGCTGGCGTGCCTGACGTTCCGAAACGTGTTCGCGGCCGGGGCGAGCCACTTCGGCGTGAGCGACTGCGAACTGCTCGCCCAGGAAACGCACAAGTTCGAGAGCCGCTACCTGGACAAGCTCATCGGCCCGTACCCGGATCGGCGGGACCTGTACGTGAAGCGATCGCCCATTCATCACCTCGGCGGGCTGAACTGCCCGGTGATATTCTTCCAGGGGCTGGAAGACGAGATCGTGCCGCCCAACCAGGCGGAGACGATGTACGAGGCGCTCAAGAACAAGGGCGTGGCGACGGCGTACCTGCCGTTCGCCGGCGAGCAGCACGGCTTCCGAAGGGCGGAGAACATCCGCCGGGCCATCGAGGCGGAGCTGCTGTTCTTCGGCAAGGTGCTGGGTTTCGAGCCGGCCGACGAGATCGAGCCGGTCCAGATCGAGAACCTGTAGCGGCAGGGGGGGCCGGCCGTGCGGCGCATGGGCGAAATGCCCGTGCCCCGGCGGAACCTGTTGAGCCTGGACGGGTTGCAGACGTAACGTTCCTATCGGGAGAATCTGCGTATGCGATGGGCCCAATGGTGTGCCGGCGTGCTGGTTTCCGGAGTCATTTCCTCGCTTGCCCTGGCCGACACGGCCTCCATCCTGCGCGATCTCACCGGCGTGCACACGCGCGTCGTCTGGTGCCAGGACACGTCGAAGAAGTCCGGCGACGTTTTTGCCCACGGCAAGGATCTCGTGCTCATGGGTCTGGACAGCGAAGACGGCAAGGGCCCGCGCGTCATCCACAGCGGCCTGGGCAACTACCACAAGCCGCTGCTGACGCCGGCCGGGGAGCGCGTGATCTTCACGCAGGAACACAACCCGGCCGTCTACGTGGTGGACTTTGACGGCGGGAACCTGCGTGAAGTGTGCAAAGGCGTGGCGGCCGAGGTATGGCAGGACCCGCGGACCGGTGAGGAGTGGGTCTACTTCCAGACGAAGAAAAATAAGAAGGCCCCGCTGCACCGAGCCCGGATCGACAAGCCGAAAGACCATCAGCTCGTCTGGAACCGCACGCCGCTGAGCCTGGACAACTTCCAGCTCTCCGCCGACGGCACGCGGGCGGGGGGGCTGTTTCCCTGGTCGGCCGGGGGAGTGGCGGAGCTGCCGAACAAGGGGTGGAAGAAGCTCGCCGGCGGTTGCTGGACGAGCCTCTCTCCGGACAACAGCTACCTGTTCTGGATCTTCGACGGCCCCCATCGCAATGTCTACGTACACGACGTACGTAACGGGGGCAAGTGGAAGGTGGACATCCACAACGCCCCGGGCATCGACCGGTGGGAGGTGTACCACCCCCGCTGGAGCAACCACGCGCGATTCCTGGCGATGACCGGCCCGTACAAGGGAGGGCGGATGGGCGGCAACAACATCCAGGCGGGGGGGCCGGCCGTGGAGGTCTACGTGGGCCGATTCGCGCCGGACTTCAAGTCTGTCGAGAAGTGGGTGCGCGTCACGAACAACAGCAAAGCCGATTTCTATCCGGATGTGTGGGTGAAGGGCGGGGAGAAGGTCTCCGCGGCCGCGTCGCGCGAAAAGGCGCGGGAGAATCTCCTGGCGGAACTCGATCCGCCGGACACCGCGGACCCGGGCAAGCTGAAGGCCTGGCCGGGCGACACACGAAAGCTCGTCTTCCTGTGGGAGGGGCTGGACGCCACGAATGACATTGAAGACGCCGACGGCAAACACATGCGAACCTGCATGGTGGAGTTCCGCGGCAAGGCGATCCCGCTACGCTTCGGGCGGGCGGACCTCGCCGGCGGAGCGCTGGTGGCCCTGGACGTCAACAAGCCGCTGCTGGAGGCGTGCCAGCGCACCAACCAGCTCAGCGTGGAGGCGGTCATCACGCCGGCGAACGTCAAGCAGTCCGGCCCGGCGCGAATCGTGAGCTTCTCGACGAACGCTTCGGCCCGCAACTTCACGCTCGGGCAGGATGGAGACCGGCTGGTCTTCCGCCTGCGCACCCCGGCCACCGGCGGAAATGGTGTCAACCCGCAGGTGGACCTGTGCAAGGTGGAGGCGGGCAAGACGTATCACGTGGTGGTCGCCTACGCGGACGGCAGGCTGGCGTGCTACGTAAACGGCAAGCCGGTGCTGGTGAGCAACGCGGTGACAGGCGACTTCAGCAACTGGGAGCCGCACCACCTGATCCTCGGCGATGAGCATGAAGGCGGGCGCGACTGGCAGGGGGCCATCGAGGGCGTGGCGGTGTACGCCCGCTTCACGGGCCCGGCCGAGGCGAAGAAGAAGCACGAACTGTTCGCACGGCGCTTCCAGGACCGCAAGCCGCTGGCGCAACTCGTCGTGGAGGCGAAGCTCGTGAAGGCCACGCCCACGCCGGACCCCAAGGAGCTGAAGGACTACACGCGGGCCCTTGTGCCGTACATCTACGAGGTGCAGAAGGTGGTCCAGGGCAAGTATGACGGCCGGCGCATCCAGGTGGCGCACTGGGCGCTGCTGGACCGCAAGGCGACGGAGTTCATCTCCCGGCGCGCTGCGGGCGAGGGCAAAACGTTCCGCCTGACGCTGGAGCCGTACGCCGACCACGAGGAACTGGAAGGCGAACGCCTGCTCGGCGAGGAAGACCTCGACTTGAAGATGTATGTCGATGTGGGAGAGCGATAGCCTGTCAGGGACGTTGATCGGCTGATGGTTTCTGATGGGCCGGTGCGGCCGGGGTGTGCGCAAAAAAAAGTCGGCCCGGGAAAGGAGGAGAAAAACCCGTGCCGACTGGTATAAGGGGCCGGGGGGAGAGCCCCTTATTGCTCACTCATATATAATATTGGAAAAGTCGGGGTAGTGTTCCAGGAAACTTCTGATTTTTGAGATTTTTATTTAGACGCTGTAAATACTTAATTACAAATGCTTTGTAGTCCAATGTTCTCGTGGGTGTACCGGAATTCTTGTAGTGGCATTGCCGGATTCACCTTGCTGCAGATCGTCTTGGCGAACGCTCAGTAGAGAAATCTACTGAAACCGAGGGTCATCCAGTCCCATTTGCCGCTTCTTCGCGAGCAGAGTGCGTACTTCTTCTTGGCTTAGCACGCGGGCGCCGCCCAATCCGTCTGCAAGCAGGACTGTCCGGCAGTAGAGCTCCAGCTTCTCCAGGCGGAACCAGGCTTCTTCGAGCGTCCGGCCGGTTGTTACGGGGCCATGGTGCGCCAGCAGCACGGCCGTGATGCCCGGCTTGAGGTGTTCGCGGATCGATTCCGCCACGCCGTCGCTGCCCGGCAGGGCGTATGCGGCCAGCGGCACCGGCCCGACGACCACTTCCATCTCCGGCATGATGTCGCCCGGCGCCTCCCGCCCGGCGATGGCGAACGCCGTGGCGTGCGGGCTGTGCGCGTGGATCACCGCGTTCACGTCCGGGCGCTCGGCGTAGGCGGCCAGGTGCATGCGGATTTCGGAGGTAATGCCGCGCTCGCCGGACAGGCGGTTCGCCTCGTCGTCGATCACACACAGATCCTCCGGCCGCATGAAGCCTTTGCTCACGCCGGTCGGCGTGCAGAGGTAGCGGCCGGCGCCGAGCCGCACGGAAATATTGCCGTCGTTGCCGGCGACGAAGCCCTTGGCCCACATCCGCCGTCCGACTTCGCAGATTTCTTCCCGCAGGGCGGCTTCGTTCATGTCATTGCCCGAGCTGCGAGAGGTGGTTCATCACCTGCACGTACTGCATGCGGCACTGGTAGAGAGCCTGGTCCAGCAGGCCTTTCTCCTCGTCGGTGAGGTTGCCCTTGGTCTTCTCTTCCAGCACGGCGAGCGTGTCGATGTGATGCTTGGCGAGTTCCGGGTCCACCATGCGCTTGCCGGACTCGCGGTCCACCATGCCGCCCAGGCCCATCAGCGCCTGCGTGGCGAGCTGGCTGACCAGCACGGAGAAGCTTGCCGGGGGAATCTGCTGGTCGTCCGCCGCGCCCGAGCCTCCGACGCCTGTGGAGCCGGCCTGGGAGGCGTCGGCCTTCTTCTCCACCTCGTTGGCGAGCTTCTCCTTCTCGGCTTGGGCCTGGGTCTTCCAGTCGTCGTCGACGATGATCTTCGGTTGGTCCTGTTCGTTCTCAGCCATTCTCAGCCATCCGTTCTTCGGCAGGGGTTCGGTTTCAGCACAATGCGGCGTCCGCTATCTTACAGCTTACGCCCCGGCGATGCGCGGCATGCGCATCGGCTCGCCCTGGAGCGTGGCCTGGAGGAACTCGTGCAGCAGTTCGGCCTTCAGGTCCTTCGCTTCCGGCTCGCGCCAGAGGTTGCGGACCTCGGCGGGGTCTTCCGCCAGGTCGAACAACTCTCCGTCCTCGCCGTCGCGGTAGACGGTGATCTTGTACCGCTCGTTGACATACGTCCGCATGTGGAAGCAGCGCGTGCCGTGGTGGTTCTCCGTGATGGACCACCGCCGCGCCGGCCGCCCGCCGCGCCACGCGTCCAGTTGGTTCACGCCGGTCATGACGCCCGGCACGTCCATGCCCGCGGCGGTCAGGAACGTCGGCGCGAGGTCCACGAGGTTCTGTATCGCATCGCTCGCCCGCCCGGCCGGCGTGTGCCCCGGCCAGCGGACGAGAAACGGCAGCCGCAGCAGGTCTTCGTAATGGTGGATCGCCTTGGCCGTCAGCCCGTGTTGGCCGAGGAAGTGCCCGTGGTCCGTGGAGAACACCACGAGCGTGTCTTCGGCGAGGCCGCGCTCGTCGAGCCGGTCGAGGATGCGCCCGATCTGCTGGTCCATGAAGCTCGTCATGCCGTAGTAGCAGGCCATGTCTTTGGCGATTTCCTCTCGCGGGCGCCTCTGCGGATGCCCGCCGTGGATCGTCTCGCCATCCTTCCGCTGCTCCCACCAGGCGCGGTCCTCTTCCTGCGTCTTGCGGAAGTGGACGGGGTTGGCGTCGTGCTCGCCTTCGGTCAGTTCGCCGACGTCCATCTCGGCCGGGTCGTACATGCCGGCCCACGGCTCGGGCACGACGTACGGCGGGTGGGGGTCGTGGAAGCTCGCCCAGAGGAAGAACGGCTGCTCGTCATCCGCGGCGCGGTCGATCTGGGCCATCGTCCGCTCGGCCGTCCACACGCTGTAGTGCAACTCCTCCGGCAGCTTCCACGTGCGGTCCTCGCGGACGTAGTACTCCTTGGCGCTGTCGCCCTCCACGGGCGGCCAGGGCTGGAAGTAGTCTCGCCAGTTGGTCAGGCCTTTATCTTCCATCCAGATGGCGTAATGCTGGCCGGCGTGGCTTTCATCGGCGTGCATGCGGGCGGTCTCGACGTGCTGGAAGCCGTACCACGGCCCGTGCATCGTCCGCCAGTAGTCCAGGTCTCGCAGAAGCGGCTGGCACTCGATAGACTCCATGCCGAAGCGCGTCGCCAGCGGCTGGAAGTGCGCCTTGCCGATCAGGCTGGTGAAGTAGCCGGCGGCCTGCAGGTGGCCGCCGATGGTGGGCACATCTTCGAAGAGCTTGGTGCCCAGGCTCCACGCGCCGTGCTCGGAGGGCATCATGCCGGTGATGATGCTCGCACGGGTGGGGGTGCAGGTCGGGTTCGGGCAGTACGCCCGGTCGAAGCGCGTGCCCTCCGCGCACAGTCGGTCCAAGGCGGGGGTCTTGATCTTCGGGTTCACCGCTCCGAGGGTGCTGTAGTGCTGCTGGTCGGAGGTGACCAACAGGATGTTCGGTCTTCGGGGCATGGCCTCACTCGCTTGCCGCGGGGCGAAACGCCTACGGATAGCGAGCCGTCGGCGGCGATGCAAGCATCTTCTCCGGGCGGTTGTTATCGCCAAGCCTCCGCGGCGTGCATCGCATCCAGGTTGCGGAGCACCTCGTAGACCAGCCGCGTGACCTGCGCGGCCTTGCGGAAATCCAGCGTTTCGACGGTGTCCCGCATGGTGTGGTACGTCTTCATGTTGCCGTCGTAGAAGAAGAGCGTGGGGATGCCCGCCTTGGCGAAGGGCGCCTGGTCCGACCAGTGCTCCTTGCTGGTCAGCGGCACATGGACGATCTTCAGCCCGGGGTCTCGCTTCGCCGCGGCGCGGACGGCCTCCATCTCGCGGGTCATGACTCCCAGGCCCATCATCAGCACGGAGCCGCCGCGAATGCGGCCGATCTGGTCGAGGTTGATCATCGCGGAGGCCCCCGTGCGCGGGCTTTCCATCTCCGCCCCGAAGTGCCGGGCGCCCTGGAAGTAGGGAGGCACTTCCTCGGCGTCGAAGGCGATGAACACAAAGTCACAGTTCCGCCCCGGCGTTCGCGCGAGGGCCGCGGCCAGCATCAACATGCCCGCCACGCCGCTGGCGTTGTCATCCGCGCCCGGCCGGACGCCCGGCCCTTTGTCCTTGTCCCGGGCAAGCAGGCCCCCGGAGTCCAGATGGTCGTAGTGTGCGCCGATGACAATCATCGGCGCATCCTCTCTCAAGTCGCTCGGAAGCAGGCCAATGACGTTCCGCGCGGGGCAGCGGCCGGTCTGGAAGACTTCCCCGGTCGCCGTGAACGCCTGGAAGTAGCTGTTCGGCTCGTCCCCGGCCGGGCGCAGGCCCGCTTCCTGGAATGCATCGGCGATGTAGACGCCCGAGGCGATGTTGCCCGGCGTTCCGGTCAGTCGGCCGCCGGAGGCTGGGTCCGCAAGAACGCGCACGTGGGTTTCGAACGTATTCGCGGAAACCTGCTCGTAGGCGCGGTCGGGACCGGGCCCGAGCTTAGGTCCCATGCAGCCGGCGAGGAGCAGGCACAGCGGCGCCGCCGCGAGAGCCATGCGATGGTCAGGCATTCGGTCTCACAACTCCCCAAGTGATTCAAGATCGGCAAGGTCCTTGGCGCGGCCGGACGCTCGCTTGGTGGCGACGAACTCCTCCCGTTCGATGAAAGGGGCCGGCGCATCGCCGTAAGCTCCCATTTGCTTCCCCGCGTCCGCCTGCTCCCAGGTCACGCCATCGATCGAGGTCGCAATGCCGACGCGGACAGGCGGATTGCCCACTTGCACCACCTGTCCGGGCTTCTGGAAATCTTCTTCCGACAGGCCAACGTCCCCGAAGCCGAACCCGCGAAGCGCTGCCATGATTCTGCCGGTGTTCTCTGCCGTGGGGCGAACGTAGAGGTCGGTGTCCCCCGTGGTGCGGACCACGCCGTGGTAGGCGAGTGCATGCCCCCCGATGATGACGTATTCAACGCCCTGGTCGTTGAACGAATCGAGCAACTCTCTGAAGTCCTTCTGTGCTTCCATAGTGTCGCTTCCGGAGGATCTCAACCGCCTCGACGCGCTCGGCCGGCGTTCGGCTCAGCCAGTAGTCCAGGTCCGCCTCGGTCGATGCCGGGTCATGCAGGCTTCTCTTGCGAACGATCATCTCGATCATGCCCCCATTATCGCGGGCCCGCGGCGAAGCGTAAAGGAGTCTACGCGGGTGCGGCGGCCGCCTCCAGCGCCGCGTCCACGAGGCCGACGAACATCGGCTGCGGACGCAAGGGGCGGCTGGTGAGTTCGGGGTGGAACTGGCTGCCGACGAAGTACGGATGCACGTGCCGCGGCAGCTCGAGAATCTGCATGATCGGATGCACCGGGTGTTTGCCGGAGAAGATCATCCCGTGCTGCTGGAGCGTGTCGATGTACCGCGGGTCCACCTCGTAGCGGTGGCGGAAGCGCTGGCGGATGCGCGTCCGCCCGCCGAACAGCTCCGCCGCGAAGGTGCCGGGCGTGACCTCCACGTCCTGCCCGCCCAGGCGCATGTTGCCGCCGAGGCCCTCGATCTGCTTCTGCTCGGGCAGGATGGAGATGACCGGCGTGGGCGCGTCCGGGGTGATCTCCGTGCTGTCGGCGTCGGCCAGGCCGCACACGTTGCGGGCGAACTCCACCACGGCCATCTGGAAGCCCAGGCAGATGCCCAGGTACGGCAGGCGGTTCTCCCGCGCGTGGCGCACGCACTCGATCTTGCCTTCCGTGCCGCGCACGCCGAAGCCGCCGGGCACAATGATCCCCTGGACGTCCGCGAGCGCCTCGGCCACGTTGGCGGCCGTGATGTCCGTGGTGTCGATCCAGTGGACGTTGACCTTCGCGTCGTTGGCCACCCCGGCGTGCTCCAAGGCCTTGATGATGCTGGCGTAGCTGTCTCGCAGGGCGGTGTACTTGCCCGTGATGCCGATGGACACCTCCCGCTTGTGGCCGCCGATCTTCGAGGCGAATTGCTGCCACTCCAGCGCCGCCCGGGCGTCGGCCGCGGAGTTGACGTTGCGCCCGAGGCCGAGCAACTGCACCACCTCGCTGTCCAGCCCGGCCTCGCGCATCTGCTGCGGCAGCAGGTAGATGCTCGTCAGGTCGTGCATGGAGAACACCCGCCGCATCGGCACGTTGGTGTAGACGGAAATCTTCTGGCGAACCTTGTCCGTCACCGGGCTCTCGCAGCGGCAGGCGATCAGGTGCGGATGGATGCCGAACTCCATGAGCCGCTTGATGCCGAGCTGGGCGGCCTTGGACTTCTGCTCGCCCAGGGCCGGCGGGCTCAGCACGTACGTCAGCGCCACGAACATCACGCTGCCTTCGCCCTCCTCGTAGCTCAGTTCGCGAAGCGCCTCGATGTAGAACGCGTTTTCGATGTCGCCGACGGTGCCGCCGACCTCCACGAACACCACGTCCGCCCGCGTCTTGACGGCCAGGCTCCGCAGGCGATGCTTCACCTCGCCGGTCACGTGCGGGATCATCTGCACATCCCGGCCGAGGTAGCTGCCCTCGCGCTCCTTGCGGAGCACCTCGGAGTAAATCTGCCCGCTGGTGGCGAAGTTGCCCCGGCCGAGGTCCTGGTCCAGCATGCGCTCGTAGGTGCCGAGGTCCATGTCCGTTTCCATGCCATCGTCGAGGACGAACACTTCCCCGTGGCGGAACGGATTCAGCGTGCCGGAGTCGATGTTGAGGTAGCCTTCCAGCTTGATCGGGGAGACTCGCAGGCCCTTGTCTTTCAAGAGCTTAGCGAGAGAGGAGGAAAAGATGCCCTTCCCCAGGCCGCTCATGACCGTGCCGAAGACCGCCACGTAGCGCGTGGAGCCCAGCTCGTAGCCTTCGGGCAGAGGGGTGTAGAACTCGGTTTCATCGGTCCGGTTGCGGACCGAACGCAGCAGATCCATGGCGTCGCTCATGGAACGAAACCTTAGCGAAAGCCCGCCGCCAAGGCAAGCGCCGCTGCCCGGAAGTGTGCTATCGCGGCGCCGCTTGGGCGTCGGCCGCGAAGTAGTGCGCGGGGCTGAGGCCCGTAAGCCCGCGGAATACGCGGTGAAACTGCGGATAGCTGCCGAACCCCGCGTCCAGCGCCGCGGCGAGCATTGTCCGCTCGCCGCCGGGCTCGTAGAGGGCGAGGAACCGCTCCAGCCGGCGGCGGTTGCGGAACTCGGTGACCGGCTGGCCCGTCTGGCGGCGGAACAGCCGGCTCAGGCGCGAGGCGCTCAGCCCGGCCCGTGCGGCAAGCTGCTCCAGCGAAAGCGGCTCCGCCTCGTCCCGTAGCAGCCGGGCCGCGGCCGCCACGGCCGGGTGGATGTCCTCGCCGGCCGTGAACGGCTCGGCGGCGCGGCAGGCGCTCCAGGCCGAAGCCGCCAGGTACGACAGCCCCGCCGCCAGCACGTTGGCGTCTTCGCGGCGGCTCAGACGGTGGCAGAGGCGGTCCAACTCCGCGAAGGCCACCGCCGGCAGCGCCTGGCAGAACTCGCCTTCGGGGTCCGGCTCACGCAGCATCGCCGCATCCGGGGAGGCGATGCTCGCCTCGACCGTTTCCCGGCTGAAGACCGCCACCCACATGCGGAAGTCGGCCGACTGGCCCAGCAGCAGGTGGTCCTGTGCGGGGAACAGCCACACGGCATGGCGTGGCCTCAGTTCATAGCGCCGGCCGCGCAACAGGTACCGCGCGGAGCCCCGAACCACGAGGTTCAACTCCAGTTCGACGTGGCGGTGCATCTGCCGATGCACGCGAGGAGCGGCGTGAAAGAATATCCATCCGCGCTCGTTGGGTGTTCGCAGTACGCTCAGTTCCATCACGGCATGAAATGATAACACAATCACTGAGAATGAGAAGATAGCAACGCAATGCAGCAGATAATGCAATGATGGTTTGCGCAAGGAGACGTTCGAATGAGCTTGGATTATTCCCCGGAACGCCGTGAGATGGTGCTGGATAGCTGGGACCGCTGGATCGACCACAAATTGGGCCGTCCCATCATTGATGTGGCGGTTTCCGGCGGCAAAGCCCCCGGCCGGCCCGCGCCGCGGCGCGAGGTCAACACGCGCTTCCTGCAGTTCGCCGGCGATGCATCCGCCGAGGAGATCATCGACTGCATCGACTACGGTCTGTCGAAGAACCTCTACCCCGGCGACGCATATCCGGCCTTCTGGCCGAACTACGGCGCCGGTGTGCTGGCCGCGTACATGGGGGCCAAGGTAGACCCGCGCGAGGACGGCAACACCGTCTGGTTCCACCCGCCGCGGGAGCGGGAGGCCGCCGACATCCACCTGAAACTGGACCCGGAAAACGAGTGGTTCCGGCACACGCTCGCCGTCAAGCAGGCCGCCATGGACCGATGGGGCGGCGCCGTGCAGGTGGCCATGACGGACCTGGGGGGCAACCTGGACATTCTCGCTTCCTTCCGGCCGGGCGAGAAGCTTCTGCTGGACCTCTACGACTGCCCGGAGCAGGTCGAGCGGCAGATGTGGGAAGCACACGAAGCCTGGTTCGAGGCGTGGGACGCCTTCAACGCCGTGCTCCAGCCGGGCAACATGGGCTACTCCGCCTGGGCGGGGGTGCTGTGCAGCCGGCCGCACTACATGCTCCAGTGCGACTTCTGCTACATGATCGGCCCGGAGATGTTCGAACGGTTCGTCAAGCCGGAACTCGCCGCCTGCTGCCGGAAAATCCCCAAGGCGTTCTACCACCTCGACGGTGTGGGGCAGCTCGCGCACCTCGACTCCTTGCTGGAGATCGACCAACTCGCCGGCGTGCAGTGGATTCCCGGCGATGGCCAGCCGGACTGTCGTCACTGGCCGGAGGTCTATCGGAAGATCCACGCGGCCGGAAAGCTGATCCAGGTGTTCCCACCCCAGCAAGACGGCCGGTCGTGCCTGGAGGTGCTGGATATCATCGCCGACCAGATCGGCGCCGCTGAGCCGATCTGCCTGATCGCCGCCATCAGCCCGGAGCAACGCGGCGACCTGGACGCGATGCTTACCAGGCATGGGGCGGAGTGAATTTCACTATAGATGACACTTTCAGCAAATGCTGAAAGTGCAGTATTATGTGAAAAGAAGTTCTTGGAACTTGATATTTTCACTGATATAATACTTTCAGCAAACGCTGAAATGGACGATACAGTGAAAATAATGAAATCGGACTCCTTGGAACCCCGTGGGGCCGAAGCGGTTGCGGAGTTGCTCGGCAGCCTGGAGTTCGATTATGCCGTTCAGGCCACGCCGGGCAATGAGGCAGCGAGCGGGGGCGACGCAGCCATCACTATCAAGATCCCCGGCTCGGGCGAATGGCAGTTGTTGGTAGAGGGCAAGCACAGCGGGCAGCCACGAATCTTGCGGGAGGGGATTCAGCGACTCCAACTCTCTCTCGGAGCACGAGGAGAGCGATGCTACGGTGTCATTGTGGCGCCCTATATCACGGTCGCCGGGGCGGCGATCTGCCGCGAGGCCGGCGTCGGCTTCGTGGACTGGGCCGGCAATTGCCTCCTGCGGTTCGGGCCGGTGCTGGTCGAGAGAACCGGGCGAGAGAACCCAATGCACGAGGCGCGTGAATTGCGGAAGCTCTTCAGTCCGAAGGCGTCCCGGATTCTGCGGGTTCTTCTGCTTTGGCCCGGCCGCGCCTGGAAGACCGAAGCCTTGGCGGCGGAGGCCGACATCAGTTTCGGCCACGTGTCGAACGTCCGCAAGGCGCTGCGCGAGCGGGAATGGATTGACGAATCGCGCAAGGGCCTGCGTCTCACGGCCCCGCTGGAGCTACTGGCCGCTTGGGCCAAGGAATACGATCCGGCCAGAAATGAGCGGCTGTCCTGTTACGTGCGAGGCGGCGTCGAGCAGATCGAATCACGCCTGGCCGACCTTGCCGATCCGCCCAAGGGCAGGTTCGCTCTCACCGGTTTGGCCGCGGCGTCGCGCCTGGCGCCTTACGCCCGGTATGGGTCGGTCAGCCTGTACGCATCCGGGTGTGCCGATCGCGTGAAGGCGGCCCTGAACGCGAGCCCGGCCGAGACGGGACCGAATCTGCTGCTGTGGACCCCTTACGACGTGGGAGTGTTCTACGGGCTGCGGCGGATGGGCGGCGTACCGATTGTCTCGGCCGTGCAGACATATCTGGACCTGCGCGGCGCCGGAGGTCGCCAGGAGGCAGCCGCCGAGGTGCTGCTGGATAGGGAGATCGCGCCGCGATGGCGGAGCGTCACGAAGATCTGAGCCGGCACGACGAGATGGCCGAAGCCGCGCGACGCGTGCTGCTGGAAGCGGCATGCATCCTGCGACAAGAGGGCGTCGAGTTCGTGCTGATCGGGGGCAACGCGACCGAGTCTCTCACGCGCCGCGGGCGCGAGCCTTATCCGGGCACAATCGACGTCGACATCGTAATCGCCCCGGTCATTGTGCGGGACTTCCAGGCCTTCTGGCGTCTCCGAGGGGTGCTGATGCACCATGGATACAGGGACGTGCAGACAAAGTGCAGTTTTCGCCGCACCGTGCCGATGCCCGGCGGGGCCGTGCAGGTGGACCTGGATCTGCTTACTCCGCCCGTTCCCGGAAGAGAGCTCGCGCCGGCCTGTGCGTTCGCGGTCAAAGGCGCCGAGTTGGCCATGGATTTCTGCGAATGGGTCGAGGTGGCCGGCGTCACTCCGGACGGACGAAGGCAAGCCGTTCGTGTGCGAGTGGCCTCCGCGCCGGCGCTGCTGGTCATGAAGGCTCACGCCATGGCCGAGCGACCGACGCAGAAGAACAAGGACGCCTACGATATCTACTTCTGCCTGAAGCACTGTCCCGGCAGCGTGGAGAAGGTGGCGGATGCATTTCGGCCGCTGCGTGGAAGGCCCGTCGTCGAGGAGGCATTGAGCCTGCTCGAAGAAGCCTTCGCCACCGTCGGCAGCCCCGGCCCTCGCATGGCGGCGCGCGAAAGTATTCCCGCGGATGAAGAAGATGAGCAACGCATCCGCCGGGATGCGTACGAACACGTATCGCAGCTTCTGGGCATCCTGCGGGAAGAAGCAGACTGATCGCCAGCCGAGCATCGCGGAGGCGGCTTTGGCCGCTCGCTTCCTGCAACTACAGGGCCTTGGCCGCCTCTTCGACGGCCTGCACGCACGCCTTGACGTCCGGCAGGGGGGCGTCGGCATTGCCCTCGTATTCCAGGGACATGTAGCCGGCGAAGCCGCGTTCGCTGAGCAGCTTCAGCAGGGCGGGCAGGTCCAGGTTGCCGGTACCGATGATCACGTCCTCGTGGGCGCCGTCGGCGTCGAAGGCGAAGTCCTTCAGGTGCACGCCCTTGAGGCGGTCGTAG
>Ga0209928_1000157_pt1 | contig 15271 bp, 11 predicted proteins | sample SalPonF2_B_D2_MG_FD_185727 | JGI IMG/M metagenome (GOLD analysis project Ga0209928, IMG submission 185727) | Salt pond soil microbial communities from South San Francisco under conditions of wetland restoration - Salt Pond MetaG SF2_B_D2_MG... ...
CGGTGGACGCCCGTCGGCAGTCGGCGGGTCCAACTGCCAATCGACAGGCAGCCGGCGACAGGCGGCCACCGACTGGCGGCCGGCGACGAATGGCGGTTACCGGTCTGGAACCGTCGCCGCCGGCCGCCGCTCGGGGTCCGGTCGCAGAGGACCGCCCGGCTCACTCGATGTCGATGCGCCGGGCTTCCTCGGTCGGCTCGACCTTCGGGAGGGTGACGGTCAGCACGCCGTTCTTGCAGGCGGCGGTCACCGCGTCGGCGTCCACCGCGGCCGGCAGGCGGACCGAGTCCCGCATCGCCCGGTGCTGGCGCTCGCTCCGGATGTACGTCTCCGTCTCCTCCTCGGCGGACTCCTCGTGCTCGGCGACGATGGTGAGCCGGTTGTCCGCGAGCCGAACGTCTATCTCCTCTTTCTCGTAGCCCGGGACGTCTGCCGTGAGGACGAAGGCGTCGCCCCGGTCCGCGAGGTCGATGTTCATCCGCCCCGTGCCCATCTCCGTGGACCAGTCCCACTCGCCTTCGAGGCCCCGCGCCGCCTCCTCGAACTGGCGGCTCATCCGGTCGAAGAGGTCCTCGAGGCTGTCGAACGGGTTGTCTCGCATGCTCATACTGCTTCCCCGGTGGTGAGTACGTCGGCCGGCTGGATAAGTTTTCACGCGGGGACCGGGGCCGTCGCTCCGTGGAAGCCGCCGGACGCGAGCGGGGCCGTCGCCCGGTTGTAATCTTTGTAAGTGTTTGTAATTTCTTGTAAGCTCTTGTAAGCCCCTGCGAGCGCCCGTCGCGGCCCCCGGAGCCCGCCGCTCGACTGGCCAGGTGGGCGAAGGCGTCGAGGCGGTCGAGTGTCGCCCGGCGACGGTCCTTCCGATGGGCCAGGGGGCCGACCCGACCGAAGGGCGACTTGACCCACCGGCGGGCGACCTGACCCATCGGCAAGCGGCCTCCCGGACCGCAGACAGCGGACCCAACAGCTAATCGGCAGCCGGTCGTACCGACTCCCATGCAAGGGAGAACAGACACCACAGTGACGATACCGGCGGACGGGGTAGAACTCGAGGGGGAGCTCGTCGTGCCGGAGGGTGCGACGGGCATCGTCGTCTTCGCGCACGGCAGCGGGAGCAGTCGGCACAGCCCGCGGAACAACTTCGTCGCCGAGAGCCTCCGCGAGCGCGGGCTGGCGACGCTCCTCTTCGACCTGCTCACCGAGGTCGAGGACGAGACCTACGAGACGCGCTTCGACATCGACCTGCTGACCGAGCGCCTGCTCGCCGCGACCGAGTGGCTCCGGGAGCGCCCGGACACCGGTGACCTCGTCGTCGGCTACTTCGGGTCGAGCACCGGCGCGGCGGCCGCGCTCCGTGCGGCCGCGCGCTTCGAGGAGACCGGTGCCGTCGTCTCGCGGGGCGGTCGCGTCGACCTCGCGTCCGACGCGCTCGACCGGGTGACCGCGCCGACGCTCTTCGTGGTCGGCGGACGCGACACGCAGGTGCTCGAACTCAACGAGACGGCCTTCGCGGCACTGCCCGGAGAGAAGGAACTGGAGGTAGTCGAGGGAGCGACACACCTCTTCGAGGAGGCGGGCGCACTCGAGACAGTGGCCGATCTGGCGGCGGACTGGTTCGATGGGCACCTCCAGTAGGCCCTCACTCGTCGCGGCCGACGAACGCTATCGGGCGTTACCAGTCAGTATAGGACAGTGCCAGTGTCGTCGGCCGTCGCGGCGGGCGCGCGGCTATCGAACACAGTTCATAAAAGAAACGAGTTCCGTGCGACAGAGCCGTCAGCCGAGCAGTCCGGAGAGACCGACCATCGGCGAGCTGGACGCGTTGACTACCTCGTCGGGGGCGACCTCCTGGCCGTCGAGGCGGACGGTCGCGTTCCCGTCGAGGGTGAAGTTGGTGATCTCGCCGGTGAACTCGTAGGAGTCGATGCCGTTCGGTCCATGTCCAGTGGCGTTGCTTCCCTGGACCGAATCTTCGGCAGACAGACCAGACGTGTTCACTATCTCGCCGGAGACGGTGAACGAATAGCTAGCCCTCTGTCCCTGACTGACGATCTCCAGCGTGCTCGTCTCGTTCGTCGGTGCAGCCGTCGTCGTCTCGTTCGTCGGTGCAGCCGTCGTCGTCTCGTTCGTCGGCGCAGCCGTCGTCGTCTCGTTCGTCGGCGCAGCCGTCGTCGTCTCGTTCGTCGGCGCAGCCGTCGTCGTCGCCTGCTGGGCGACCACCTGGAACTGGACGATGTCGGTGTTGTCACCGTCGTCGGCCTCCAGCGTGTAGGTGCCCGGCTGTGCGTCCTGCGGGACCGGGATGCGGGCCGACCAGATGCCGTTGAGCGACCAGTTGTCCGTCGCCGCGCTGTCGAACTGGCCCGCGCTCGGGCCGCCGGTCACCTCGACCGTGATGGTGTTGTCGTCGGGCTTGCGGTTGGTCAGCCCGGTGATCACCATCGTATCGCCCGGCGAGACCGGGTTGATGCCCGTGGCGTTCATCTGCTGGGTCGTCGTCAGCGTCTCGATGCTGGTCGCCCCGTCGGTGTAGCGGAAGTCCTGCTCCACCGCGAGGTCGTCGCTACCGGCCGCGCCGGTGGTCACGTCGTAGATCCGCTCTTTGACCTGCGTCCGGGTCAACCCCGACGGGAAGGCCTTGATGTAGTCTTCGAGTCCGCCGAGGTCGGCCCGCGGTTCGCCCGGGAGGACGCCGTCGCCGGCGACGTTGTCCCGACCGAGCCCGATTACGATGCCGGTGACCGGGCCCTCGTTCAGCTGTCTCCCCTGGTCCGTCGTCAGCGTGAGGTCGCTCTCGTCGAAGACGCCGTTGTTGTCGACCGTGACGCGGTCTATCGCCGTGCGACCGCGCGAGTCGATCATGACGACGAGGACCTCCTCCATGCCGGGCGCGACGCCCAGCACGTCGACGGTGCCGTCCTCGGTCGCGACCTGCCCGTTGACCGTCCGGAAGATGAGCTGGTCGGTCTGGCGGCCACCCTGCTGCTGGAACTCGGCGTTGATGTCACCGGCGCCGGTGATGGCGGTCTGGTTGTCGCCGCCGATCGGTCCGAGCTGCGGCGAGGTGACGATTATCGACGTCTGGAAGCTCGTCGCGCTGCTGAAGTCCGAGGTCGACAGCGTCTCCTGGAGGTTGCCGTCCGGTCCGCGGGCGTCCTCCGCCTCGATGACGCCGATGCGGTACCGGCCGGGGATGGCCAGGATGTCGCTGGCCTGCGAGAGCCGCACGTCGCGCTGGCGCCACTCGCCGTTCGAGTCGACGGAGATGAGGTCGCCGTTGTCGAACTGGCCGTCCTCGTTGATGTCCGCCAGCTCCCAGTCGCCCTGGTCGCGCACGTAGACGGCCACGTCCTTGACGCCCGGTGCGGCCGTACCGCGCACGTCAACCTGCTCGCCGGCGATGTAGGTGCCGGCGGGCTCGGAGATGCTGAGCGTGCCCTGGCGGACCGTCAGGGTGCTATCGTCCTCTGTGTCGCCGATATTGGCGGCGACCTGCTCTAAGGTCTTTTCCTCCGAGTAGAGGTTCACGTCGACGTTCGAGTCGTCCAGGTAGGTCGTGTCGATCTGACCGACGCCGAGACCGGTGTCCTGGTTGACCTCGACCTCGGCGTAGGCGAAGTCGGGCGTCCCGTCGCCGTTTGTGTCGACGGAGCCGCGGTCGATGACGTCCTGCACGTCGCGGAAGACGCGCTCGTCGACCTGGTTGTTGCGGAAGTCGTTCTGCTCGATGGTGAGGAAGTGTCGCGCACCGGCGGTGGAACCGCGGACGGTGTACGGCACGTCCTGGCCACGGGTAGCCTGGTCGGACCCGAGGTCGAGGGTGACGTCGTTCTCCGTCGTCACCGTGATGGTGGTCGTGTCCGTGGCGGGACCGAAGTCCAGGTTGTCCCAGCCATTGACCGTGATCGAGTAGTCACCGGCGTTCAGGTCGCTCAGGTCGAGCGCCCAGTAGGCGGAGTCGACCGAGGTGTTGTTCAGCTGGTCCTGCGTGAACTGGCCGATACCCTGGAGGTAGACGAGCCCCGTCCCGGTGCCCCGCTGGCCCGGGTTGCTGACCTTGTCGGGGAACTGCGCGTACGCCCCGGTCAGTTCCTGGCGCTGGGCGTCCGAGAGGTCGCTGACCTGGGTGATGACGTCACCGGTGATGTCGTTCCCGTTCGAGTCGGTGACCTGCAGCTCCAGGTCCTCGGCCTGCTTGAAGTTCCAGTCGGCCTTGACGAGCAGCGTCTGGTCCTCCGGCACCGACGCCCCACTGATGTCGACGCCGCGCTCGTTCAGCACGTCGAGGTTCGTCACGCGCGGGGTCTGGACCGTGACGCCGGCCTGGTTCGCCTGTCCGTTGAACGTGTACTGACCGAGCGTCTGGTCCTCGGGAATCGGCAGTTCGAGGGGCTGTCCCTCTGCGTTGCCCGCGACGCCGATGAGGTTCGCCGGGTCCACCTGCTGACCGTCAGCGTTCTGGAACTGGATGCCGTCCTCGCCCTGGAAGACGACCGGCTTCTGATCGGAGACGACGACGGTGTTCCCGCCGCCGACGCCGGGGTCGAACGTGGGGCTCGGGCCGCCACGTGGGACCTCGGCCGCGAGGGTGATGCCGACGACCGCCACCGACAGCACCATCAGCGCCGCGAGCGTAATCGCTCTGATTTTTCGATTGCTATCTGTCATTGTTCGCTGCGTATCTGTGTGGTTCGACGACGATGCCTCTCGTGCTGGCCGCGCATCGGCGTACCAGCGGTCCGGACTGCCTGTCGTGGCGTATGCATGATGTGGTCATTATACTCAGTTCATCTACATGAGTGTGGGTCCACCACCACCGCACCGGTTTCTTCGATTGTCAGTAACTTTGTTATAGAGAAGCAACCACAGGGGTAAGCCGCCCCCCGATTTGACTACCTCGGCGTTACCGGGGAGAGCTGTCAGAGAGCCGGGCAAGGCGACTGCCCCGGCGAACCAGTCACGCGTCCAACCACACTTCGATGGCGGGTAACCGTCGTTACCGGCACGAAGTCGGCCCAGGCTCCCGAACGTCGGTCGCGACGAAAGCCGAGGTTATCCAGTCCGTTGGGGACGTTACCGGAGTCGAACCGTCCGAAACCGTCTCTTTTCTGAAACCGGCCTCCTCGCGGCGATGACGTCGGATAGACGGGGCCGACGGGTCCTCCAAAACCGACCGATTTCGATACGAACAGCGGACGTACACGGCGGCGTCTCACGGTACGCTCGGAGGCATCGCGGGGGGAAACACGGTGGTACCCGGCACCGACCGGACCGGGACGCCGCCGGTGTTCTTCGCCGCCGGACATCGGCGGAGCCGCTAGCCCCACGGCAGTTAGCCAGGCCACCTGTCTCCGACGCCGCACGAAACCGGAGCGGCGGCACGTTTGAGTCGCCGCTGTCGGCGAGAAATGCACCGAAATAGACAGCTACGTCCACCAAGCGTGACACTACTCGGGGCCGCGCTGTACGCGCGTCGTCAGTTCAGTCACATTACCTGCCAGCGGCCAGTGAGCACCGCCGCCGAACGCGGTGACGACGACGCCGACGGCGCTCCGGTCGACGGCCTCGCGGCCGGTCGGCGTCCGGTACCTGGCGGTCACGCCGACGTGATAGGTGCCGGGAGCTGTCGAGAAGGCCACAGCCGTGGTGAGGGCCAGCTCGACCGTCTCGTTCGGTTCCAGTCGCCGGACGAACGCTTCCACGGCGCCGTGGTGACCGTCCGTCGAGCCGAAGAAGACGGACGCGTTGTCGGTCCGGAAGGTGAGCACCACGTCGGTGGCGACCGCAGTGCCGACGTTGGTCACGTCGAACCGGTAGCCCGACACGCTGCCTGCCGACAGCGACTGGTCGGACGCGGCGACCTCGACGCGTGGCAGGGCGGGCAGGACCACCGGGACCGTCTGGACGACGCGACGCTCGCCGTCCACGTACACCGGCGCGTCCGTCTGACTGTACCGGACCATGAGCGTGTACTCGTAGGTGACCTCGATGGGGAGGTCGTAGGTCCCCGGCGGCAGCGAGTCGGCGACGAACAGCGAGAGGGTGAACGGGCCGGCGACCCCGGGCGGCACGATGCCCGCCGGGACGCGTCCCGTCTCGACCGTGAGCGCCCGTGCGAGGGGGCCCTCGAGCCGGTCGGTCGCGACCTGGAGCTGGACGTTCCGGGCCGTCCTCACGCGCCGCTCGAACTGCTCGGGGCCGCCACGGTCGAGGTCGCCCGCGTTGGAGAGGTAGACGTCGAGTGTCGTCTCGCCCGTCGTGAGGCGGTTCGCCGGTGCCGAGAGCTCCAGACTGGGCCGCCCCACGACGACGCCCTCGTCCTGCGCCGCCACGACCGGCACCGCGAGGGCGAGAACCGACATCGCGACGAGCGCGGCGACGACGAGCGCCGCGGTTCGGCTCGACCACCGCTGGCCAGGACGCCGTCTCGACCGTCGAGTCATGCTCCCCGTACGGTCCGGCGTCCGGTAAATCGTCGTTATCGTTCCGGCGGTGGACACCCGGTTACGACCGCGGTGGAGCCGGACCGGTGGCGGTCAGCGCGTCGAAACGAGGGCGTACCGCGGGCGAACGAAGAACGTCGCGGGGCCGGCGGGCCGAGCAGGAAACGACTAAGGTCCCGGCCTGCCGACCGTTCGGCAATGCGACTGGAGGAGTACTGGGGGGTCGGTCCGAAGACAGCCGCGCGTCTGGAAGACGAGCTCGGCTACCCGTCCGCCGTCGAGGCCATCGAGTCGGCGGACAGCCGGGCGCTCGCGGCCGCCGGGCTGAGCCGGGGCCGGGCCACCCAGATACTCCGCCGGGCCAACGGCGGGCAGGCGATGGACATGCTCGCCGCCGGCGACACCAGAGCGGTGTACAAGGAGCTGCTGGCGCTCGCGCAGCGCTACGCCGTGACCCGGCACGCGGCCGACCGCATCCGGGTGCTCACGCCGCTCGGGAGCCGCGAGGCGATGGTCGAGCGACTCGACGCGGTGCTGTCGGCCGTCCAGGCCTGGCGCGCCCTGGACGACGCGACCCGGGCGTCCGTACTCGACGCCTTCGAGTCGTACGACAGCGTGGATGGCGGCGAACTCGCGGCCGTCGAGGTGGCGCTCGCGCTCGCCGAGACCGGCGCGGCCGAGGGGCCGTTCGCCCCTCTCGCGGCCCTCGACGCCGACGCGCTCTCGGACGCGGCCGAGGCGCTCGCCGCGCTCGACGACGGGAGCGTCGAGCCGGACGTGGACGCGGAACTCGACCGCCTCCGGGACGCCAGGGCGGCGGTCGAGGACATGGAGGGGACAGTCGCCGACGTGCTGGAGACCATCCGCTCCGAGGGTGTTCGCGGAACCGAGGAGTTCCGCGAGGCGTTCGTCCAGTACCTGACGACCGAGACCGGGCTCTCCACCGACCGGGTCCGGGAGGCGATGGCCCGGGACGCCATCGACGCCTCGGACTTCGTGACCACGACGCTGCGGAACCTCGCGGTCGACCTCCGGACGCAGGTAGTAGACCGGGAGTCGACCGTCGCGGCCGACCTCCAGACCGACGTCGAGGCGGCCCGCGAGGAGGTCGACGCCGCGGTCGACGCCGTCTCGGACGTCTCCTTCTACGTCTCGCTGGCCCGCTTCGCCGTCGACTTCGAGCTGGCCCGCCCCGAGTTCGTCGAGGGACGGGACGCCCTCGCGGTCGTGAACGCCCGGAACCTCTCGCTCGTCGCCTCGGCGGACGCGGTCCAGCCCGTCACCTACGCCGTCGGCGAGCACTCGCTGCCGGACGTGCCGGCCGGGGACCGGGTGACGGTCCTCACGGGGGCGAACAGCGGCGGGAAGACGACGCTGCTGGAGACGCTCTGCCAGGTCGCGCTGCTCGCCCAGATGGGCCTGCCCGTGCCCGCCGACCGCGCCGAGGTGAGCGTCGTGGACACCGTCGTCTTCCACCGCCGACACGCCAGCTTCAACGCGGGCGTGCTGGAATCGACGCTGCGCTCCATCGTGCCGCCCCTGACGGACGAGGGCCGCACGCTCATGCTGGTCGACGAGTTCGAGGCCATCACCGAGCCGGGGAGCGCCGCCGACCTCCTCCACGGGCTGGTCACCCTGACCGTCGAGCGCGAGGCGCTGGGCGTCTTCGTGACGCACCTCGCGGAGGACCTGGAACCGCTCCCCGAGACGGCCCGCACTGACGGCATCTTCGCCGAGGGGCTTTCCGCCGACCTCGAGCTCAGAGTCGACTACCAGCCGCGCTTCGACACTGTGGGCCGTTCGACGCCGGAGTTCATCGTCTCCCGGCTGGTCGCCGACGCCGCCGACGCCCGCGAGCGAAGCGGCTTCGAGACGCTCGCGGAGGCCGTCGGCCTCGAGACCGTCCAGCGGACGCTCGCGGACGCTCGCTGGACGGAGTGAGACGGGGATTGAACGATCACGGTCGGCCGGCGGTCGTCGGACGCCGCCTCAGAGGTCGGTCCGCTCGTAGATGAGTACCAGGAAGGTCATCAGGACGACTACCGTGGCGAGCGTCGCCGCGGGACCGACGAGCGGCTGGAGGTTGCCGAACTGGAGATTCAGGATGACGGCTAGCTCGACGCCGATGACGACGGCGAGCAGGGCGACGATGGCCTCGCTGTAGTGCCAGAGGGTGCTCGGCCAACTGGACGTCTCTGGCTCGGGGCCGCGGCCGTGGAGGATGTAGGCGATGTCCTCGTAGCCCGACCGGGAGGCGGTGTACCGGAGCTTCCCCATCCGCCAGCGGTCGAGGTCGGGCTCGGGAAGGTCGAGCGCGAAGACGACGAGGAAGGGACAGCTTGTCACGTTCGCCTGGGTGAGCCGGCGGAAGTCACCCACGACGCCCGGGCCGAACTCGCGATAGAGCTTGACGGCGACGGCGCCGTCCACGACCACGTCGTAGGACTGGAGCCCGGTGTTCGTCTCCACGCTCACCAGGCGGTCCAGACGGTCCTGGAGACGGTCTTTCAGGTAGAGCCGGAGCTCGCGTTGCAGCGTCAGCCCGGTCATCTCGTCGGGGTTCCACGCACGAAGCAGGTCCGCGACGGCATCGAAGGTCGTCGCCGGATCGTCGTCGGGGGCGACCGCCGCGTCGCTCACCGGGGCCCACCGCCCCAATCCGAGCGCCGTTCGAGCCGCCGAGCCATACATCCACGCAGGTCGGCCCCGACTTAATTGTTGAGGGAACCGGGACGTATCTGTGGGAGATAAGTAGGTGGCACCCAAACGACGGACGATGAACGCAGACGAGGACGCGTCGCTGGAGCGGCTCCTCGAGAGCGAGGCGCTCGGCCTCGACGTGCTCCACCCCGGCGGAACGGAGATCACCGCGGCGCTCGCCGACCGCTGTGATGTCGGTGAGGGGACGACCGTCCTCGACGCGGCCTGCGGGACGGGCGAGAGCGACCGCCTCCTGGCAGCGCGCTACGGCTGTTCGGTCCTGGGCGTCGACGCGTCGCTCGACCTGCTCACGCGGGCGCGGGCGAAGACGACGACGACCGCCGTCTCCTTCGCCGCGGGTGACGCGCTCCGACTTCCCGTCCGCGACGACGGCTTCGACGTCGTCGTCCAGGAGTGCGCCACCTGCCTCCTCCCCGACCCTGCCGCGGGAATCGAGGAACTCGCCCGAGTGGCCACACCGGGCGGATTCGTCGGGATGCACGACCTCAGCTGGGCCGAGGGAACGCCGGCGGAGACCAGACAGCGACTCGCCGACCTCGAGGGCGAACGACCCGAGACCCTCGACGGCTGGCGGCGGCTGTTCGAGCGGGCGGGGCTCGTCGACGTCGAGGTCGAGGACCGCTCGTCGGCACTCGACGCCTGGATGGAGGAGGTGCACGCCGACCTGGGCGTCACTGGCCAGCTTCGGGGGTTCGCCGCGGCGGCCCGGCGGTGGGGACTCGGCGGCCTCTGGCGCGTGCGGACGGCCCAGCGGGTGTTCGAGAGCGGCGACGTCGGCTACGCGCTGGTGGTCGGTCGCAAGCCGTAGTCACTCGACGGTGACCTCGTCGAGCGCGGCCGCGAGCCGAGCCCGCTCCGCCCGCAGCCGCTCCAGCTCTGGTTCGACGCTCCCCTCGACGAGCCGGGCCCGCTCCTCGTCGGTGAGCTCGTACCGGGCCACCGCCGACTCGCGGAGCGGCCCGTAGCGCTCCTGGCGGGCCACGTCGCGGAGGTCGTGGAGATGGGCGACGACCGACTCGTCCGCGAAACAGTCCACGACGGAGACGAGTTCGCGGGCGCGCCACCGCAGTCGGCCGGCCGGCGGGGGCGGCCAGCCGACGGTGAGCGGGTCCGCGGAGAGCCGTTCGAGGTACGTCTGGTTGGTCGCCACGGCGCGCTTGAGTGCGTCGACCTCGCCCACGTAGTGTGAGAGCTTCGACCGGGAGTAGCCCGCGTACTCGAGGAGTTTCGGGATGGGTTCGTCGCCGGCCTCGTGGGACCGGACGTAGTCGAGCAAGTGGGCGGGTGGCTGGGGGAAGTCCACCAGCGGGTAGGCCGCGGTGTCGGCCACGAACGAGAGGACCGACACGGCGCTCGCGCCGCCCTTGAACGACTCGAAGGCGTCGCGCACTGCCCGGTCGTAAGCCTCGATGGGGTCCCGGAGCTCGTCGACGGGCCCGTCGAGGTCGGCCGCCCCGAGGTCGAGCAGGTGTTCGAGGTAGTCGATGCGGTCGTCGCGCGCGTCGCGGGCCTCGACGACGGCCCGACGGGCCTCGCGGTACCGCTCGCGGGCGGCGGCCCGGTCGTCGAGGGTGTCAACGACCTCGCGTGCAGGGGCAAGCGCCCGGCGCGCGGCGTCGAAGTCCGACGCGCTGAGCCGGCGCTTGTCGACGCGCTCGTCGGCGGCCTCGAACGCCTCGCGGCGCGAGAGCTCCTCGGGGAGCCCCTCGACGTACGCGATGAACTCGTCGCGGAACTCGATGTACGACTGGAAGTCCCCGGTGCCGGTCGCGGAGCGCTCGTACCGGTCGAGCAGCCGGGTCGCCCGGTCGTAGGCGTCCGCGACGGCGTCCGCGTCGCCCACCGCGTCGACCGCCGTCACCGCGTCCCGGTACGCCGCCGCCGCGTCGACGAGTTCGGTCAGTCGCTCGTCGACATCGCCTTCGCCCATCAGTTACCGGGAGTGACGCTCCTCTCGCGGATAGGTCTTGTGTCGGCGGACCCCGGCGACGGGGTCCGTCGAACCGGCCGCGAACCGGCCGCGAACCGGCCGCGAACCGGACGATTTACTGGAGCGGTGATTCCGCGTGGCGGTGGAACGAGCGCGTACCCGGTCGACGCGTCGGCCCGGGACCACGGTCCGCCAGTCGACAGAATGTGTCCAGAAACCGACCAGAAGCGAGCGGTTAAAGTGCGTATAGCACTAGGAGTAGTTGCCCGAGGCGGGGCGCCGTGCGGCGGATCGAACATTCCCCCCACCCCATTCCTGTCCGCCGTCCCCCCGCGTCCCGGCAGTTCCTCGGGTGACGTTTCCTCGTCCAGCGAGCGCTGGCTGCCGATTCGGTGTGGCCGTCGATCCGTCGCTCCGCCCGACCACCGACCCGCCGCTCGTCGACCGTCGCTACTCCGTCGGTGAGCACGGTCCGCTCACCGTCGTTCGGCGCGGGAAAAGTGGGAGAGATGGGCGCGCAGGAAGGGGGGAAGGGGGAAGGATGGGAACGCTTCGGTATCACGACGCGCCCGTGTAAATCGAGGGACGTGACGCACTTAAAGTTACGTCAGACGTCGGGATGACACCGTCGGAAGCGTTAGAAGCGAGGGGGTCGTCTCCACGGACATGAACGGAACCGGCGTCCCGCTCGTCACGCCGTTCGACGAGCGCGGCTCCCTGGACGAGACGGCGCTCCGCGGACTCGTCGACTGGCTGACCGACCGCGGCGTGGACTTCCTGGTCCCGTGTGGCTCGAACGGCGAGGCGGCGCTCATGACCGCCGAGGAGCGCTCGCGGGTCGTCGAGGTCGTCGTCGACGCGGCACCGCCGGGCGTGCCGGTCCTCGCGGGCACCGGGCACCCCGGTCTGGCCGCGACCAGGCGGCAGACGGCGCTCGCCGCGGGGGCGGGGGCGGGGGCCGACGCCGTGCTCGTCGTCACCCCGTTCTACTACACCCACGACGACGCGGCGCTCGCGGCCTACTACCGCGACGTGGCCCACGTGGCGGAGGTGCCGGTCTACCTCTACAGCGTGCCGAAGTTCACGGGCGTCGCGCTCGACCCAGAGCTCGTCGGCGAACTCGCCAGCCACGAGAACGTCGCCGGGATGAAGGACTCGAGCGGGAACCTGGAGGCCTTCCAGCGCGAGCGACGGCTGGCCGGCGAGGCCTTCGACCTCCTGGTCGGCTCCGGGAGCGTCTACGCCCCGGCGCTCGACGCGGGGGCCGACGGGGGCGTCCTGGCGCTCGCCAACATCGTGCCCGAGCGAGCCAGCGAGATCTACCGACGCCACCGGGAGGGTGACGACGAGGGGGCCCGCGAGCTGAACCGCGCGCTCGTCGAGCTCAACCGCGCCGTCACCGGGACGTACGGCATCCCCGGGCTGAAGGCGGCGATGCGCGACCGCGGCGCGCCGGCGGGCTACCCCCGACGCCCGTTCCAGCCCCCCGACGACGACGCGGTCGGACACCTCGCCGACCTCGTCGACGCGGCGCTCTCCGCGTAGGGGAGGTTCGCGGCAGGTGACGTAACCAATTTCGGTTCCTCCACGGCGGTCTCGGACCCCGGAGCGGTTTCTGGAAGCGCCCAAGTACGAGGCCGCCTTCTCTCCGCCAATGGCCGCTGAGGAGGTCTTCGAAGCCGCGAGTGGGCGGGCTCGGCTGCGCTCGGAGCTGACCGGCGCGTTAGGGGATTCGATTACGGTCATCCCCATCGTCGCCGCGCTCGGGGCGCTCTCGCATCTCGCGCTCGGCCCGGTGCTGGCGCTGTTCGGGGTCTTCCAGATCGTCTGGGGGCTGCGCTACCGGCTCCCGCTGTCCGTCGAGCCGATGAAGGCGCTCGCCGGTCTCGCCATCGCGGGCTCGCTCTCGATGGGCGAGTTCGCCGCCGCGGGCCTGCTCGCGGGCGCGACGCTGCTCGTCCTCGGTCGCGGGCGAGTGCTCGGGCGGGTGGAGGCCCTCGTGGGCCAGCCGGTCGTCCGGGGGGTCCAGCTCGGCGTCGCGCTCCTGCTGGTCCGCACCGGGCTCCGGCTCGCGGGGGCGGACCTGCACGTCGCGGTCGTCGCGGGGGTCCTCGCGCTCGGCGCGGTCGCGCTGGGCTACCCCCGGGCGAGCGCCCTCCTGGTGACCGCGCTCGGGGCGGGCGTGGCCCTCCGGGCGACCGGCGTCCCCGCCCTCTCCGTCCCGACGCCGGTCGTCCCGCCGCTCGCGTTCGACGGGCGGACCGTCTCGGCGGCGCTCGCCCAGCTCGCCATGACCGTCGGGAACGCCGCCATCGCCACCTCGCTGCTCTGTGCCGACCTCTTCGACGCCGAGGTGCCCGCCGACGACCTGGCGACGAGCATGGGCGTCATGACGCTGGTGTCGGTCCCGCTCGGCGGCCTGCCCATGTGCCACGGGAGCGGGGGACTGGCCGGGAAGTACGCCTTCGGCGCGCGGACGTACCTGGCGAACCTGGCGCTCGGGGCACTCTATCTCGGGGTCGCGCTCGTCGCCGGGACGGGGCTGGTCGCCGCGTTTCCGATGGCCGTCCTGGGCGTCCTCCTGCTGGCCGTCGCCGGGGGCCTCGGGCGGACCGCGCTCCGGTCCGACCGGCGCTGGCTCACCGTCGGCGTCGGGCTGGTGGCGCTGGTCGCCGACGTGGGCGTCGCGTTCGTCGTCGGCGTGGCGGTCCACCTCGCGCTCAGTCGGTGGGCGTCCCGCGGGTCGCCGTCGCCTTGAACGACGCGACCACGGCCGTGCCCGGTGCCAGCCCGAGCTTCTCGACGCTCGCGTGCGTCACGAGCGCGAGCAGTGGCTCGTCCGCGCCCACGTCCACGGCCACGAGCGCGACCGACTCGCCGCTGTCGAGCCGGGCGACCGTCCCCCGGAACCGGTTGCGGGCGCTCGTCGCGCCCCCTGGTGGTGCGTCGTCGGGGGCGTGCAGGGTCACGGCGTCCGCGCGGACGCTCAGCGTCACGTCGGTGGCCTCCGGCGGGACAAGCGCCCGGACCCGGCCGGCGGGCGTCTCGACGGTGGCGAGCTCGCCGTCCCGGCCGACGACGCACCCGGAGAGGACGGTCTCCTCGACCGCCGCCAGCCCGGAGAAGGCGGTCCGCAGGCGGTCGAAGCTGGCGAGCAGGTCCCGGGCGTTGTCGGTGAGCTCGCTCCCGCCGCCGCCACTCCCGCCGCGGCGGCGCTCGACCAGCGGGCCGAAGTCGTCCTCCAGTTCGGTCAGGCGCTCGAGCGCCCGCGCGTACGAGCGGCCGAGCGCCGCCGCGGCCTGGTTGAGCGAGCCGTGCTCGTCGATGGCCCGGAGCAACGCGGCGTCGGTGGCGTCGAACGCGACGTCGGTCCCCCGGAGTCGCGCCTCGAAGCCGGCGTCCATGGCTGGAGGTGGCCGTCGGCCACCAAAACAGTTATGCCGATATCGACGGTCCGTCGTTATACCGATGTCGATACAACGGTCGAGGCGCGCGTTTCTACGTGCAGTGGGGGCGAGTACAGTGGCGGGACTGGCCGGCTGTCTCGGTGGGGACGGCGGGAGCGGCGATGGGAGTGGCGGGACGACGACGCGCGGTGGTGGGGGGAGCGGCTCGGACAGTACGTCGACGACGACGAGCGGCGGCGACTCGGGCGGCGGGTCGATGACCATCTTCCACGCCGGGAGCCTGGCCGCGCCGTTCGGGGACGCCGAGAGCCAGTTCGAGCAGGAGACCGGCATCCAGGTCTCCCGCGAGGCGAAGGGCTCGGTCGGCTCGATGAAGAAGATCACCGAGCAGGGCCGCAAGGCGGACGTCCTCGGCGTCTCGGATTTCAGGCTCATCCGCGACTCGATGGTCCCGAAGTTCGCCGACTGGTACACCATCTTCACCACGAACGCGATGGCCATCGCGTACACGGCCGACTCGAAGCACGCCGACCAGTTCTCGAAGGACAACTGGTGGGAGATCCTCTCGAAGGAGGACGTCACGGTCGCGCACAGCGACCCGGCGGTCGACCCCAACGGCTACCGCTCGGTGATGGCGATGCAGCTGGGTGCCATCCCGCTTTCCGGCGAGAAACTCTACGACGACTCGACGGTCAAGGCGATGGAGGACGTCGCGACGGTCCCGTCGGGCACCGAGACCAACATGATCGGCCAGCTCGAGGCCGGCAAGT
>Ga0209928_1000160_pt1 | contig 15141 bp, 13 predicted proteins | sample SalPonF2_B_D2_MG_FD_185727 | JGI IMG/M metagenome (GOLD analysis project Ga0209928, IMG submission 185727) | Salt pond soil microbial communities from South San Francisco under conditions of wetland restoration - Salt Pond MetaG SF2_B_D2_MG... ...
CCGAGACTACGCTGGGCAGAGTTTGCAGATAGTTTGCAAGATCACCACTCACCGATGGCGTAGATATATGTGACAAGTTTTCAGGCGTCACAGTCTGACGACCGGCTTCCAGGGTTGTAGCCCCGCCTTTATCGCCGGTTACGACCACTTCTTCAAGTTGTTCTTTGGCAGGATTCAGTTCGGCAGTATAAGTGTATTCATTTACCCTCCCAGAAATATGAAGGGTGTCATGCAATGATTGGTATCCTATATAACTTATTCGGATTGCGTAGGCGCCCTTGTGAAGATTTCGTACCACATAATAGCCATTTGTACCGGCTGCAGCTCCAAGTATTTTTTTGGGAGGATTCAGTTTTTTTAAAAGGATATTAGCTCCGGTCAGGGGTTGAGAAGTCTCAGCATTCCTGACAAAACCTTTAAGAAATACCCCTCGCGATTGTGCAGAAAGCTGGAAAGGGAAACAGATCAGCAGTACAATGAAAAAAGTAGCGTATTTTAAAATTCTAATCGTCGTCTTTTTCATTCTGAATGTATTTCAATTTTATTATTCGGATACCAGAAGGGTATCACTGATAATTCCGCCGAGTATTCCGGTTCCACCTTTCACATTCGAGACAGCATTTGGTAAAGCCACTGTTTCGGGATTCAAGTGAAGAAAGTCGGGCCAGTCTTCGTTACCTGCGGCAATCATCACTTCCGTTCTAACAAGCGTAAAAGTTCGGTTTTGGGGGTATCCCAGTTTTTCGTTGTTTAAATCTTTCCGGTGATTAATACGGACATGTATCAAACTGCCGTGATGCACGGTGTCTTGCAAATGCTTAATAATCGCCTGGTGGATTATGGGATTGTCCGGACACGGAGGCGCAATACAATCTAAATAGGAGTAGTAAAAAGCATCAACAGCTATCAACCGATTGATTCCCCGGATATCTATCCCGGTGCTGTCTTTTGAGTGGGCGGTAATGATAGGTTCCGGAAATGAGGGGGGGATATCGGTCTGAGCACTTGTAAGGGTTTGATTCTTTTTGATTTCAAGCAGATATGTTTGTTCAGGACGAACAGGCAGGGTTGTGTAATAATTATGGGCATCACCGGCAGGGTAGTGAAATAGCGAGTCATGCATTACAGTCTTTTCTCCAGTCGTAGTATTGGTCAATATTACATCTATATTAAGATGTTCGGGAGTACTGCTAAACTGACCGTCCCTTAGTTTCTCGATGCGCACAAATTGGGTGTCGGCAGAGGCGTTCAAAAACCCAAATATTGAATAATAGCGATCATTCTCTTGGATGGGGGTAAATGAAGTATGACAGCCGGCATACATTCCTATAGTTATTACTATAAGAATAAAAATTGCCCACACATTACTAATTAGATGAAATCTTGAAAGCATCAGGGTTCAATGTCCTGTTCTTAGATATGACTTCCCATCACATATAATTATTCCCGTGTAAATCTGATCCGTTAAATCAAAAAAGCTACAAGATTCTATAAATGCAAATATTTGTAAAAGTAAAAGAAAAAATATCTGCTATGTAGATACAAGCAATGTAAATTTGTCAAGGGGTATTTTGATATAGTGATGGAGCATCAGTTGAGACAAATTACTGCATTACCTCAACAGCCTGAAACGTAGCTTCTTTTTGAAGTGCGGATTTGAGCCTGCAATCGTATTCCTCTGCAGAAATTTCAATACAGCCAAACTGCGATAGGTGCTGTGTCCAGAATTGAGTATCCCAAAGCTCAAAACCACCCTGATGTAATGCCTGATGAGTCCAGTAGAGTGCCACTTTTGAAGCTTCCTTTTCCCATCCGAACATTGATTCCCCAAAAAAAGCAGCTTTAAGGGCAACGCCGTACTGCCCGCCGACCAGTTCCCAATCTTTGTTGTATACACTTACCGAGTGAGCGTAGCCCTCATCATGCAGACGGCAATACGAGTTGATAATTTCATCCGAGATCCAGGTGGATTCGCGATCAGCACAGGCTTCCATCACTTTGCAAAACGCATGATCGAATTTAACATAGTAGTGATGGTTTCGTATGATTCTTTGAACATTTGAAGAGACTCGAAATTTATCTAGGGGGATAATCCCACGTTTACGCGAAGTGTACCATTTGACGTCGGTATCACCCCTGGAATCTGACATCGGGAAAATGCCGTTGGCATAGGCGTTTAAGAGCTCATCAACCGGTATCATGATGTTTTTTTGTTGTGTTTAAAACGTGTCAAGCTTATAAAGATAGACCACAAATATATCTTTGAAGTCCTCTCATATTTTATAAGAGAGGTATAGGGGGAGATCAACTGTGATGTCTTTTACACAGTAAAGAGCAATTTTCTCATCCCTAATTTTAAATTGTATCCCTAAAAAATTCTTTACCAAACTGGTGTTGGACCCGCTAGTGAAAATTACATTGTAATTGCGAGACGTTTCCACTACCAATGGGAGATCCCGGCGGTTGTGGCAGTGGTGGCGTTGGTTTAAACATTTTACCTTCGTCTTTAAAATGTTGCAAGATTCGGTAACCATACAACAATGAAGCGAGTCGTTGTTCTCGCTTAGCTCTATTTTCGGCCTCGTCCTTCATCCACTCCCGTAATTTTTCAAGCTTAAGGTTTGTAATAGCTCTTACCTGAGCCGATGCATTATCATTAGCAGCTAAGTGCATCATTTTAATGAGAACAACATAATTTATAGTATTCTGGATAGCTCCTTCATATCCTTTTTTAACAGGAGCCTGCCAGGTTTTTTGTAATACCTTATCCAAGAGATTGCCCAAACCCAAGTTGGAAGAATCACGCGCCTGAGCCTGAACAAGTCGAGCTGCTCGGTTAGCATTGAATAGTAAATCCGTAGTCATCGAAGCAGCTGTCTCTGCCGCACCGAGAGGATCGAAAGCCGGGTTCGTGTGGCTTTTAAAAAGTTCGCGAGTATCATAATAGCCGAGAGGTCGCGGTGGGACCAACTTCTTAACTGTATCCGGCATATCCAGGGCTTTGGGGGTAATGGTCTGCAACATGGCATCCAGGGCTTTACGCTGCAGCGAATCGGTTACTGGCTTTGGCCCCGGTTGTGGCCCGCCGCGGACATTATAATTATAATCTAATCCTCCGATAAGTTTGGCGGTAGCCTGAATTTGATACCTGTGATACAGGTAAATAGGCACTAATACATCCTCAAGCTTAGCCATGGGGGTGCCTTGTGGAATATTTGATTCTGAGAAATGCTGCAAGGCAATTTTTCGCACAGCCATCACATGATGAAGCTGCGCGATAGGATCGTTGCCGTTATCCCACAAATGCGCTTTGGGATGTGCACTTCCTTCGGGACGGGCATCCGCATCCGAAATAAAACGGAGACCTCGCTCGAATGCATTGTTGAGGATGCTATCCAAGGCTGCCTTTTTATTTGGAACGTTTGATAAATCTTTGTAGCCATATTTAATAGCTACTTTGTCCCATTCACCGATACCGGTATCGTACGCATCCGACAGATCCAGTGTGCTATCCGGCGTAATGCGTACTTTCGGCGCAGGATAGTCCATTACCGAGGCGCGACCGTTTGTGCTGGCCGCAAAATTGTGTGCAAGCCCGAGCGTGTGTCCGACTTCGTGGGCCGCTAGCTGACGGATGCGTGCAAGTGCCATTTGCAGCATCGGACTATTTTCTGAATAATTCTTGCCTTTTTTATAGGGCGAAAGCAGTCCTTCGGCAATCAGAAAGTCTTGACGAACGCGGAGCGAACCCAGCAACACATGCCCTTTGATAATTTCGCCCGTTCGGGGATCTACGACTGAAGTGCCGTACGACCAGCCGCGCGTGGAGCGGTGCACCCAGTTGATCATATTATAGCGTACATCCATAGGGTTAGCGCTGTCGGGTAGTACTTTAACTTGAAAAGCATTCTCGTATCCGGCTGCTTCAAACGCCTGGTTCCACCAGCTGGCTCCTTCAATGAGCGCGTTTCTGATAGGCTCCGGCGTCCCCGGATCCACGTAATAAATAATCGGTTTGACCGGTTCGCTCATCTTTGCTCCGGGATGTTTCTTTTTGAGCCGGTGGCGAATAATATATCGTTTGGTAAGTGGACTACCGATAGAGGAGCTGTAATCTTTGTAGCTAACACTAAAATATCCGGCGCGGGGATCGAACTTTCGTGGCTCAAAATTATCGTCCGGCAATTGTACGAAAGAGTGATGCTGGCGAATGGTGATAGCTTCTGGAGACGGGGTAACCGAGCGCACGTCGCTGCCCGGATTTTTGCCGGTGAATGTTAAAGTTGCTTCAAATTCTGAGTTTTTGGGAAAATCCATCGTCCCTTTTGGGTAGATTGCCGAACGGGAGTCATCCACATGATAATTCCCCTGTTTCATATTTTGCAGATGTTCTGCAACGTGTTGGGCATCACGCATCAGAAAATCCGTCATATTGACCAATACTTTGCCGTCCTGTTCGGCCGCCACCTTAAATCCCCATAAAATAGAGGTAGCAAACGCATCGTGCACCGACTGTTTTTCCTTGGGATTATTAGAAGTTGCCCGATACGAATAGTTGGGTTGCACCATCAGGATTTTAGGGCCTCTTCGCTGGAAATAGACAATACGGGTGTCACCGATTTGGTTGCGGTCCAATCCGATATCATTAGAGCCAATGCCGTGTGTGAGCGAATTTATATACAAAAACTTTTTATTGAGTTGATCGATCTCCAGCCATATTTTGCCTGTATCCTGATCCCGGTAATACGTAAAAAAGCCCTCATGCTTTTCCATCCCTTTTGTTTTACTGGTAATGGTAGGGATATCCTGAGCGTATCCTGCAGATATTATGAAGATCAATAAAAATATGAGTGATGCCAGTCGTTTCATCTTAATCCTTTTTAATTGGAAATTCAGCAACCGCTATTAATTAACTACTTTTAGCGATAAGATTAAAATGTGGTATTCAGAAAGAAAAATCCATTTGGCGGGATATTTAAGCTCTATGTAGTCCGAATTGATAATCTGTTCTTAATGAAAAATCACTCCCGAGCAGTAAAGTGGATATAAATTAAAAAGGACGGGTTAATAACCCGTCCTACACAACAATGGTATGGTTTTATTCTTCGCCTTCTCTATTGGCATAAAGTTGGGCAAGGTCGTTGATCATTTCTTCATCTACACCCGCTGCCACAAATCCCCCATCATGATAGAGATTCTGCATGGTAACTTTGCGCGTCAAGTCAGAAAAGAGTGTTACACAATAATCAGCACATTCATCAGCCGTTGGATTGCCCATCGGAGCCATTTTATCCGCAAAGGTGTACATTCCATCAAATCCATCGATGCCACTGCCCGCCGAAGTTCGGGTTGGGGCCTGCGAAATCGTATTGACCCGGATCCCGCGATCGGCCAGCCGGCTTCCGTAATTACGGGCGATGCTCTCAAGGAGGGCTTTCGCATCATTCATATCGCTATATTTAGAAAAGATACGCTGAGCACCAATATAAGAAAGAGCGATAATGCTGGCGCCGTCATTTAAAAGGTCAGCTTCGTCGGCATAACGAATTATCTTATGTAAAGAGATAGCCGAGATGTCCAGCGTTTGCTGCATCCAATTGTAATTTAGTCCTTTGTATCCTGTGTTCTTCCTCACATTGGGAGACATCCCGATAGCGTGGAGCATAAAGTCAATCTTGCCATGCTCCTCCTTAACTTGTTGCATCAGCTCCTGTACTTCATCCTCTTTGGATACATCACAGGGAAAAATTTCAGCCCCTGTTTTTTCTGCCAGTGCATCCAGCGTACCTAAGCGTAATGCTACGGGAGCATTAGATAATGAAAATTCAGCACCTTCACGGTTACAGGCCAATGCAATACGCCATGCAATACTCCGGTCGTCGAGTGCACCGAAGATCAAGCCCTTCTTTCCTTTTAATAATCCATATCCTTTTTGATCGCCCATATATATTTTTCCTTGATTTCTTAAAAGTTCATTTCTTTTGCGGGAAGATAACAAAACATAACAAAAAACGATCATCCGTTAGATATTGCAAATAGGATAGTTTACCTCTTCAAACTCCGGCAAAGCTATAAAGGACTTTGCTCGCGGTCATCCCGAACATATGTGAGGGATATCAAGTAGAATAAAAGCAATTCTCATGATTAAAGTTAATGTCATATAATCGTTTGAGATCCCTCTTCGCCACGAGACTATCGGGATAACGTACAGGTCTGCAAATAGATTTTAATCTAAAAAACTGGGAGAATACGGGAGCTGAATGCTCTTATAGCCCTGAGAACTGTAGAATATTGAAGGGGCACCCTCCCTATTTAAAATTTCTTGTTCGCTAGTTCAAAATTATCAGAAAGAGGATTTCCAATCAAGAAGACCGTTTCTGGATATCTCCATTTTTATCCGAGATGACAACTTCAACCCGACGGTTGCGCTGGCGTCCGGCTTCAGTATTGTTAGAGGCTACCGGGTATTTCTCTCCATAACCCCGAATTTGAATTCGGTTTGAGCTGATTCCCTGATCCATTAATGCTTGTCGAACAGAATTGGCTCTGCGACGCGAGAGTTGTTTATTATAGATCGCTGCACCAATGTTATCTGTATATCCTTCAATCATAACATTCCGTTTGGGATATTCTTCCATGAATTGAGCAAGTTTGTTTACGGCCTGCTCGCCACCGGGCTTGAGTGAGGCTTTATCAAAATCAAACAGCACGTCACCAAGTGTCAAGACCAATCCACGCTCCGTCTGTTGAGCTTGCAACTGGTTCACCTGTCGGGCTAATTCCCGGGCTCTTTGACGTTCTTTTTGTGCCTCAGATAAGGCCTTTTTTGCTCGCTTTTCAGCAGCTTTTGCTTCAGCTTTTCGAGCTTGTATTAATACTTTTTGACGTTGTGTTTCTGCACGTTGTACTTCATCCTGGGCCGCATTAAGTTCCGCAGTTTCTCGAGCAATGGCCACTTTTTGTTTAGCAATATAGGCGTGATGACTGACCAGATTTTCATCCTCACCATCTTGCCAAAGCTGCCTGCTCTTTTGTAGTTCTTCTTCTGCTTCTTTCAGTGCTACGGGAGCTTTACTGACGATAAGGGTGTCGTTTTCGGCTTTCTGATATTTGGTTTTGGCTTCTTCCAGCAGTGGGTTTTTGTCCGGCGTACCACCGCAATTTATTACCAAAAGCGGCAGGGAGATTAAGAAGACAAGCTTTCGAAATAGCATAAGCTTACTGATTTTGTTGGTGTTGCTGAATTTCCTGTTTTAGTATTTTGATACTTTTTTTGAGTTGCTTAACGGCGTTTTGAGCTTTTTTAGACAGGGAGCGTTCTTCGGCTAGTTCTGCATCGACTTCGGCACGCTCAGCTAAACGTTTTGCCTTTTCATATTTCTTTTGCTCTATAAGTGATTTCGCCTGATCCAGTTTTTTTCTGGAATTTCGCAGTTCTAATGGAGCATAATCCTGTGCCCCCACTTGATTGGCCTGGTTAATAGCAGCTTTAGTACGTGCCATCTGTTGAGTGGGGGGTTTAGTACTGGCACAAGAAGATACCAAAGTTGAAATGCTAAAAAGCAGACAAAAGAGTATGGCGGTTTTTAGCTGTGAAAAGAATGAATCCATAACCCAAACCCATAATTTTGATTTCCCTTATTTGTCTCCTTATAGTAAGAACAAAACTGTTTGTTCCCATCTATGCTTGTTAAGCGCCCAAAATACATGTTTATTTAAGGGAAAAATTCTAAATATTTTTAATTACAATTATTCTGTTGATAACCCAATAAATTGTCCTTATTTTGCGGGACTTTGTCCCGGTACCATATTCCGGACAAACATTAAACACGATTCAAAGTTTTATTTACCTATGTTTCAGGATCTCTCATCAAAATTGGATAGTGCCTTTCAGAAATTGAAAGGGGAAGCTAAGATTACCGACGTCAACATTGCGGAGACGGTGAGAGAAATACGTCGCGCTCTGCTTGACGCGGATGTGAACTACGAAGTTGCTAAAGAGTTCACAAACGAAGTGAAAAATCGGGCGATGGGCGAAGATGTGTTGAATGCCGTCAATCCCAGTCAACAGTTTACCAAGATTGTACATGATGAGCTGACCAAGATTCTTGGTCAGGAGCGTGTGGATTTATCCGTTGCACATACACCTCCTACGGTCATTCTGATTGCCGGCCTGCAAGGTTCCGGTAAAACGACATTCAGCGCAAAGCTGGCTCGTTACCTGAAGCAAGAGAATAACCGTAATCCAATTTTAGCTGCAGCCGACGTTTATCGTCCGGCGGCGATTAATCAGCTCAAGACACTGGCCGGCACTATTGATGTTCCAGTGTATTCTATTGAGCAGAAAGATGCTGTTCGGGTTGCTAAAGAGGCTGTTTCCATGGCCAAAAGTCTGGCGCTTGATACGGTAATTATTGATACAGCCGGGCGCATGCACGTAGATGAAGAGATGATGAATGAAGTGGCTGAGATTAAAGAAGCGGTTCAGCCCAACGAAACGTTGTTTGTTGTCGATTCTATGACGGGACAAGATGCTGTAAATACAGCCAAAGAATTTAATGAAGTCATTAATTACGATGGTGTTGTTTTAACCAAGCTTGACGGAGATACCCGCGGCGGAGCGGCCCTTTCGATTAAGAATGTGGTCCAAAAACCGATCAAGTTTGTAAGTACCGGTGAAAAACTAGATGCTCTTTCTCCCTTCTATCCCGACCGGATGGCACAACGTATCCTGGGGATGGGTGATGTGGTTTCTCTTGTTGAAAAAGCCCAGAAAGAGTTTGATGAGGAAGAAGCGCAGAAACTGCAAAAGAAAATAAAATCTGACAGTTTTGATCTGAATGATTTTTACAAACAGCTTCAGCAAGTCAAAGGTATGGGCAACATTTCGGATTTGGTTGGTATGATTCCGGGGGCTAGTAAAGCGCTTCAGGATTCTGATACCGAAATCGATGAAGATTCTTTTAAGCCCATTGAAGCTATTATTTGCTCCATGACACCGGAAGAGAAACGTAACCCGGATATCCTGAATGCCAGCCGGCGCCGGCGTATTGCCAAAGGTTCCGGGACGCGTGTTCAGGAAATCAATAACCTGATTAAACAGTTTGACCAGATGAAGAAAATGATGAAGTCCTTTTCAGGGATGGGCAAAATGGGCAAGTTGATGCAAGGAATGAAGGGAATGAAAGGAAATTTACCGTTTGGCTAGTTTTATTAATAAATGGCTGAATTGGTGATGTATTGAATTTTTGATTTTATAAGAGTATAGAACATTGGGGTTTTTAGCCAACGCTGATGTTCCCGGTTTCAACACGAAACCATAAAAATTGCGCAAGATTCCGACAATATCCTCTATAGAAATCAACGCAAATTTTAAGTTATAACTAAACAGATAATCCATTGTTAAGAATAAGATTACAACGTAGAGGTCGAAAAAAACGACCGATCCATCACATAGTTGTGGCGGATAACCGCAAACCCAGAGATGGACGAATTATTGAAGATCTCGGTCGTTTTGATAACGTAACTCCTAAAAATCAGCTTGATCTAGACAGGGATAGAGCCCTGTACTGGTTGAAGAAAGGTGCACAGCCTTCTGATACCGTACGCTCGATCTTCAAAGATCAGGGTTTGATGTATGAGATGCATTTGATCCGATGGGGTAAGTCGGAAGAAGAAATTGAAGAAGCACTTGCCGAATGGCGTGAAAAACGTGCGGAAAAGGAAGAAGAAGTTCCTTCGCGCAAAGAACGTCAAAAAGCATTGCTTGAAGCCGAAGAAAAGGAATTCCAGAAGCAGCTTAAAAAGAAGGCTGAAGAAGCAGCCCGAGAAAAAGCTAAGCAGGAAGCCCTTGCTTCTGAAGAGGCCGAAGAAGCTAAAGCCGAGGCTGAGGAAGAAACTCCTGCACCTGAGGCTTCGGAGCCTGAAGAGGCAAAAGCTGATGCTGATGAAGAAGTAGCTGAAGAAGCCGAAACAGCTGAGGCTGAGGAAGAAACAGCAGAAGTTGAAGAGACGGAAGAAGTTGAGGCCGCTGATGAATCCGAAGAGAAAGTTGAGGAAGAAGCAGCTCAGGAAGAAGAGTCTGAAGAGACGGAAGAAGATGCAGAAGCCAAAGAAGGATCTCCTTCGACAGAGGCTTCGGATACTGAGGAGGTTAAAGCTGATGCTGATGAAACTACCAAAGAAGAAGCTGAAGACGAGGATCAAACTTCTACCGATATGTTAGCGAAAGAAGCTATTGAGCATATCGAAAATACGCCTCTGGAAGACCTCGAAGGTTTTGTCACGGAAGACGAAGATCGGGTAACCGTTCAACGTGCTTTGGAAGAGAAAAAAGAGAATAATTAGTAAAGCAAGGTGGGCACTACTTTAAAAGTGGGGCTCATCTGGATAGGCAAATGCTGGAACCTATTGAAAACCAGTATAAAAAGATCGGCTATATTGCCCGGTCTCACGGAGTACAGGGTGATGTATTAATCATCCCCGAATTTTACGCTCCAACACTTTTTGATACGCTTGACCTGGTACGGATTGAAAATACCAGGGGGGAGTTAATCCCCGCCCGGGTTGAGTCGGTTCGGGTGCAGGAAAAAAATAACCGGCTTTCGTTCTTTGTAAAATTTGAGCACGTGACTGATCGTACCCAGGCCGAAGATCTGAAACATTTTACGGTCTATGCAGATCGTGAAACGGTGGAAGGCCTGATAAGCAAGGATGATGATCCGATTGACTTTACGGCTTTTGAAGTTTGGGCGGATGGCAGGCCTATCGGCTCGGTGGAAGCCATGATAGAAAATCCGGCGCATCCGATCCTGCAGGTGATCACCGACGAGCAGGAGCAGCTGCTCATCCCCATAGTGGATGAATATGTAACCGGTATCGATGAAGAATCAGAAAAAATTCAATGCAAAAATCTGGATCAACTTAGAGGTTTGTAAATGATGCGCATTGATATCATATCGGCTGTACCGCAGCTGCTGGAAAGTCCGCTGAATCACAGTATTGTGGGCAATGCCCAGGATGATGGTTTGGTGGAAATCCACATACATGACTTGCATGATTACACCGAAGATAAGCACAATAAGGTGGATGATTACCCGTATGGCGGAGGAGCCGGCATGGTGCTGACACCCCAGCCGATTTTCTCTTGTATCGAGCATTTGAAAAGCCAGCGGCAGTATGATGAGATCATCTTTACCGCTCCGGACGGGGAACCGTTTGAGCAGGAAAGTGCAAACAGGCTTTCCATCACCAAAAACCTGATGTTTTTGTGCGGTCATTACAAAGGTGTCGATCAGCGAGTGCGAGATGCCTTGATTACCAAGGAGTACAGCATTGGCGATTATGTGTTGTCCGGCGGCGAACTTCCGGCTCTCGTGATGGTGGATTCTATCGTGAGGTTGTTGCCCGGAGCATTGGGCGACTCGGAAAGCGCACTGACTGATTCCTTCCAAAACGATTTGCTGGAAGGCCCGGTTTACACACGTCCCGCTTCGTTTAATGGGATGGAAGTACCGAAAGTGCTGCGATCAGGCAATCATCAAAAAGTGAAAGAATGGCGATTGAACAAATCGCTGGAGCGTACTAGACAAGTACGTCCTGATATTTATGAAAAATTTCGAAATGAACAGTAGTAAGGATCAATTATGGATAAGTTAAAATTAGCAGAACAGACATTAGTAAAAGACGATTATCCCGAGTTTAGAACCGGTGATACGGTAAATGTGCACTATCGGGTTCGTGAGGGGGATAAAGAGCGTATTCAGCAGTTTGAAGGGCTTGTCATCTCGCGTCGCGGATCGGGAGCCAATCAGACCTTCATGGTACGGAAGATTTCTGCCGGAAACATCGGTGTCGAGCGTATTTTCCCGCTTTACTCTCCTTTTATTGCTAAGATTGAATTAAAGAAGCAAGGGGATATCAAGCGTGCCAAGCTGTATTACCTGCGCGAGCGACAAGGGAAGGCGGCACGGATTAAGGAGAAAGATCGGAACCAGGATAATGTTCGTCAGATCAACAAGCAGGCTGAAGAGAAGGCCGCTGCGAATGCCAAAGCGCGGGCCGACGAAGAAGAATAATTCTCTCGTGTTGATTTCTGTCTTTTAAGCTGCGTGAACTTGAAATAGGAGTCATTCTGTCCTAAAACTACGGATGGAATGGCTTTTTTATTTTTGGATTGGTTTGCTGTTTGCAGTACTATATTCGCCCTGTGCTTGCTAAATACCGTATTAGACTAACTTTTTTCTATCGTTTCTCCGCTTCATAAATGGTCATCGGCGGGATATTTTTCCATTCCCAATCAGTAAGCACATTTCCAAAGGTTTGTTGTAATGGCTCTTTGAGATGTCCGGATGTCTGATAGGCCAGGAATTTTCCGCCTTTGCGGAGCAGCTTGTGGCTTTGATCAAGGATGGAGGTTTTGGTTTTGTCATCCAGAAATGAAAAAGGGATGCCAGAAATTATAAAATCGACGGTACCGATTTCTTCTTCTGGAAGGAGTTCATTTACAAATTCCACGCTTTGATCGAAGAATGTAGCTCTGGTATCCCGGATTTCCTCTTTGAGTTTTTTGAATAACAGCTCATTAGTCTCAAAGAGATAAAGTCTGGAATCCAAAGTCATGTGCGTTAGCAAATATTTAGAAAAAACTCCAGCACCAGCCCCATATTCAACAATGGATATATCTTCATGGAAATTGATGGGTTCGCAAACGTGGCGCACGCAAAATTGGGAGGTAGGCGTTACGGAGGCAACGTCTTTATCCTTAAAAAAACTTTTCAGATACGTGAGTGTACTCATTCTTGGTTTTTGGTTAGCAGTTATTGGTTAACGGGGCACGCCTAATAACCAATAACAATTAACTATTCACTAAAGCTCATTTTTCAATTGTTCAATTTGGTCTCGAATGCGGGCTGCTTCTTCGAATTCCATATTCTTGGCGGCCTGGTACATGGAGTCCTGCAGATATTCAAGAAATTCCTCTTTACTATCAAAAGTAACTTCGTTCATAGCCGGATTAGCTTGGTATTTTATGCCTTCTTCGGCCACTTTTATTTTCTCAAGTGGTTCTTTTTGATCCCCATCTTGTTCATCCAAATCGAATCCTTTGTTGGAAATAAGGGCAGGATCCACAAGTGGCTTAAGTTCTTTTTCGATGGTTTTGGGGGTAATGCCGTGTTCTTCGTTGTATTCTTTTTGGATGCGTCGCCGCCGTTCGGTTTCATCAATCACGGACTGCATACTGTCGGTGATTTTATCCGCATACATGATGGCTTTACCTTCGACATTACGTGCAGCGCGACCAATGATCTGGAAGAGTGAAGTTTCGGAGCGCAGAAAGCCTTCTTTGTCGGCATCGAGGATGGCGACCAAACTTAATTCTGGAATATCGATACCCTCACGCAGCAGGTTAATGCCCACCAGCACATCAAAATCCCCGCGACGGTACTTGTAGAGCACTTCAACCCGCTCCATGGCATTGAGCTCGCTGTGCATGTAGGCGGCGGAGATCCCCACGCTTTTAAGATATTCACTGAGTTCTTCGCTAAGTCGTTTGGTGAGGGTGATGCACAGCACCCGATCTCCTTTTGCTACGCGCTTACGGATTTCTTCAAGCAGATCATCGATTTGGTTATCGACGGGACGTACCTCAATTTCGGGTTCCATAAGTCCGGTGGGACGTACGATCTGTTCGACGACTACACCGCCACTTTTTTCAAGTTCGTAATCGCTGGGCGTGGCACTCACAAAGATAGCCTGGTTGGTGACCTCTTCCCATTCTTCAAAAGTGAGTGGTCGGTTGTCCATTGCGGATGGGAGGCGAAAGCCGTGATCCACAAGCTCAATTTTTCTGGATCGGTCGCCGCCATACATGGCTGAAATTTGTGGAACGGTCTGGTGACTTTCATCCACAACCAACAAGAAATCATCGGGAAAATAATCAAACAAACAGTAGGGGCGTTCGCCCGGCTTTCGATTGCTGAGGTAACGGGAGTAGTTCTCAATGCCCGAGCAGTAGCCGATTTCTTGCATCATTTCTATATCAAAGAGCGTGCGCTGTTCCAATCGTTTGGCTTCCAGATATTTTCCTTCGTCATTCAGTACGCCTACACGCCAGTGCAGCTCATCGCGGATTTGATCGATGGCCTCTTCCAGTCGGTCTTGGGTAGTTACGTAGTGAGAGGCCGGATAGATCCGAAATTCATTAACCTGTTCAATAACATTGCCGGAATCGGTATCCACAATTTCCATTTTTTCAATTTCATCTCCCCAAAAATGAATGCGCAGACCATCTTCGGCATAAGCAGGATACAAATCCACGACATCGCCTCGCACACGAAAGGTGCCACGGCTGAACTCGCGATCATTGCGCGTGTAGTGCAGATCTACCAGATCATATAGCAGTTTATTTCTGGGAACACGATCTCCGGTTTTCAAGGTGATGATTAGTTTTTCGTACTCTGATGGAGAACCGATTCCATAAATGCAGCTTACCGAAGAGACGATAATAACATCCCGCCGGCCCGAAAGCAGCGAACTGGTCGCCCGAAGCCGGAGTTTCTGAATTTCGTCATTGATGGAGAGATCCTTCTCGATATATTTATCCTGAGATGCGAGATAAGCCTCCGGCTGGTAATAGTCGTAATAGGAAATAAAAAATTCTACCCGGTTATCGGGAAAGAAATCGCTGAGCTCACGGTATAGTTGGGCCGCCAGGGTTTTATTATGGCTCATTACCAGAGTCGGCCGCTCTACCTGATCAATTACATCGGCGACCGTGCGCGTTTTACCCGACCCGGTTATTCCTAAAAGTGTTTGATATTTGTCGCCATTTTCAACTCCCTCAACTAACTCTTTAATGGCTTGAGGCTGGTCGCCAGCCGGTGGCCAGGGAGATTGTAAATCAAAGTGGGACATGTATTATCTAATCTGCAAATTTGTAATTCTACTACGTTGTAATAAAACGAAAATAGCGCTAAATCATTCTATTAAAATCACATATTTTTAGGGCAATTGACAGTAATATTTTAGTTTAACGTGAGTTCGACATATCTTTTGATCCAGATAACCTAACCTTCTATTTTATATTATCCTTTCATGAAGTGGTGTTTAGTTCTGTTACTGTTTTTGAGCGATCAAATC
>Ga0209928_1000164_pt1 | contig 14992 bp, 13 predicted proteins | sample SalPonF2_B_D2_MG_FD_185727 | JGI IMG/M metagenome (GOLD analysis project Ga0209928, IMG submission 185727) | Salt pond soil microbial communities from South San Francisco under conditions of wetland restoration - Salt Pond MetaG SF2_B_D2_MG... ...
GAAGATCGCCGCTCCGTGCGTCGGCTCCTACCTGCACCACAACAACAAGGTGGGTGTGCTGGTCGGCGTGGATAAGGAAGTGCCCTCCGAGACGCTCTCGGAACTGTGCATGCACATCGCCTTCTCCGACCCGATGGGCATCTCGCCGGACGACATTCCGGCCGATCTCGTCGAGAAGGAAAAGCAGTACGCCATGCAGGAAGCGATCGACTCCGGCAAGCCGGCCGAGATCGCCGAAAAGATGGTCGAGGGCAAGATTCGCAAGTTCCTCGCCGCCAACGCCCTGATGGAGCAGCCGTTCGTCAAGGACGAGAAGAAGGCCGTCAAGGAAGTGCTGGGCGGCGCCACCGTTACGGCCTTCGCCCGGTTCGCCATCGGCGGCTAGAAACGGACCCGCCATGCCGTCCGAGCCGAAATACGACCGCATCATCCTCAAGCTCACCGGCGAGAGCCTCGCCGCGCCGGGCGAGGGCGGCGTGGACACGGCGGCCCTGGAGGCCGTGGCCGCGGAAATCCGCCCCGTGCTGGAGATGGGCACGCAGGTGGGCGTCGTCATCGGCGGCGGGAACTTCCACCGCGGGCGAGACCTCGCCGGCAACCCGCACGTGCAACGCGCCACGGCCGACTGCATGGGCATGCTGGCCACCGTGATGAACGCACTGGCCCTGCGGGATGCGCTGGACAGCCTCGGCATGCCGGCCCGGCTGTACGGCGCGTTCGAGGTGATGGGCATCTGCGAGCGGTTCTACCGCACCGAGGCCATCGAGGCGATGGAAACCGGCCACGTGGTGGTGCTGGCCGGCGGCACGGGCAGCCCGTTCGTGTCGACGGATACCTGCGCCGCCCTCCGCGCCAACGAACTGAACGCCAACGCCGTGCTGAAGGCCACGAAGGTCGACGGCGTGTTCGACAAGGACCCGCTGACCAACCCCGACGCCAAGCGGTACACCCGCCTGACCTACGGGCAGGTGTTGCACGAGCAGCTCGGCGTGATGGACCTCACGGCCGTCACCATGTGCATGGAAGGCGGTATTCCGATCGTCGTGTTCAAGATGGCCGAGCCGGGCAACCTGGCCCGCGTGGTGGCCGGGGAAGACGTGGGCACGGTCATCAGCGGCTGACGGAATATTACGGGAGTCAAAGAGGTTGCAAAGAGAGCAGAGAGTCTCTGTGCCGGTCGGGCTGGGAGTTGTCGACTCCGCGGCCGCGGTGTTCTCTGTGGTTTGGCAGGTCGTTCAGAACGGAGCGAAGCAATGGCCATGGACGAAATTCTGATGGACGTGGAAGAGAAGATGGAATCCGCCGTCAACTACTTCCGCGAGGAACTGCGCGGCATCCGCACCGGCCGGGCCTCGGTGGGCCTGGTGGACCACATCAAAGTCGAGTACTACGGCTCGCCGACGGACCTGCGGCAACTGGCGAACCTCTCCACGCCGGAGCCGACGATGATCCTCGTCAAGCCGTTCGACCCGAGCAGCCTGAAAGACATCGAGCGGGCCATCCAGGCCTCCGGCCTGGGCATCACTCCGGCCGCCGACGGGCGGGTGATCCGCCTGATCGTGCCGCCGCTTTCCGGCGAGCGCCGCCAGCAGCTCATCACGCAGATCAAGAAAATGGCCGAGGCCACGCGCGTGACCATCCGCAACGCCCGCCGCGACGGCAACAAGGAAGTGGACAGCCAGGAGAAGGCCTCCGACCTGACCGAAGACGAGGCCAAGAAGGGCAAAGACGAAATCCAGGACCTGACGAAGAAGTACGAGGCCAAGGTGGACGAGATTCTCTCGGCCAAGACGGAAGAGATCCAGGAACTCTAGCCGCCCCGCCGGCGTCAACTTCGGGGGGATGGCGGCCGTATAATGAAAGGCCGCTCCCGAGCGATCACAACCGAATACCCGCGCCTGTAGCTCAGTCGGTAGAGCATCCGCCTTTTAAGCGGATGGTCCCAGGTTCGAGTCCTGGCGGGCGCATTGCTTGCCGCGGCACGGGCGCCCAAACCCATGCAGGACCTTTGATTAAGCTTCCACGGCCAAGGTGGTCGCCTCGCGCACCGGCAAGACGCCCGCGGCACGCTCCGTGCGATCGCCCTGGCGGAAAGTTTCCGCGGCCTTGACGCTGCATGGAATTCGGGTACGATAAGCGACCCGCAACCCGCCGCGACACTGCGGCTGGGGCAGTTGGCCCCATCGTCTAGTGGCCTAGGACACCGGGTTTTCATCCCGGCAACCGGGGTTCGAGTCCCCGTGGGGTCATATGATGCAACCCCTTGCTCTTGCAGGGGGTTGCATTGTTTTGTATAGGCTCGGAAAACGCCAGTTCCCCCAGCCCTGCCTCCCGCTCACTCGAAGCCATGCGGTCTGGTTCGGACGGGTTCTTCACCCGATTCTGCAGCCCGTTCTGCGTCGCTTTGCGGAAGTGCTCGGCCGGCACCTGCAGGTAGTGCTTCCGCGCCACGCCGGAGGTGTGCAAGAGCTTGACCGCGTAAGCGTCGGCAAGCAGGCCGGTCCGCCGGCCGGGGCGTCGGCGCAAAATAACGCGGGCCTGCAGGATGGGGGAGTCTGCAAGCCCGCTTGATCGGCCCCAAGGGGGAGGGAGCCGACACGGTAAGCCTACCGGCCCGCGGCCTTCACTGCAAGGCATTCCGCACACTCCGCAGGGCAATCGCAAAGTCGTGTGTGACCTGCCAAAACACATTCGCAACGGATCGCGCGGGAGGGGGGATGTCTTGCGGGCCGAAGGCCCGGCAAGGATTTAGCCGGAGCCGTCAGGCTCCGGTGAGGGGCGTCCAAAGAATCGGAGCCTCGCAGAGGCGAAAGGGGCTTTCTTTCGGCCCTCCGGGCCTCCGCATCCCAGAGGCGCCCAATCCCGGAGGCTTACGCCTCCGGCTACCCGCTTGCCGGCCCTCCGGGCCGGACAACGCCCTTGAAAGGCCGGCAATGGAGAATGCGTTTGCCCTGGATCCGGCAGAAATGCCGGAAAAGTGTGCGAATTCTCAAATAGTGGGTTGACTCATTCGGAAGCGGATGCTACAGTACTTGTGAAGTAATTCACAGCGTTACTGAATTCACGGCAACAAGGCGTCGATTCAATAACAGAACCATAATGAACGGAGTGTCCGAAAAGACGATCGGCAGGCTAAGCCTTTACAGGCGACTGCTTTACGACCATGCCAACGCCGGAGAGGAGCACGTATTCTCCCACCAGCTCGCGGCGTTGGCGGGCGTGACGGCCGCACAGGTCCGGCGAGATGTAATGGCCGTCGGATACAATGGAAGCCCTACACGAGGCTACGATGTGAGATACCTCACAGAGGCGATCGGCCAGTTCATGGACGCCCCGGAAGACCAGGGCGTGGCGTTGATCGGCATGGGCAACCTCGGGCGGGCGATCATCGCGTTCTTCGCCGGGCGCCGGCCGCACCTGCGGATCGTCGCGGCGTTCGATAGCGATCCGGCCAAGGCCGGCCGCGTGATTCAGGGCTGCCGCTGCTACCCGGTGGACGAGTTGGACCGCGTGGTGGACGAGTTGGGCATCTGCGTGGCGGTGCTCGCCGTGCCGGCCTCCGAGGCGCAGGCCACGGCCGACCGGCTCGTGCGGGCGGGCATCCGCGGCGTGCTGAACTTCACGCTCGCCCCGCTCCGCCTGCCTCCGGATGTGTACGTGGAGGGCATCGACATGACGATGTCCCTGGAAAAAGTGGCGTACTTCGCCAGACAGAAGGAACTCCAGAAGTGGTGACCGCAACGCAAAAAACCATCGAAGACATTCTCGCCCGCCACCCGGGCGCGAAGCGCGACGCGCTGATTCCGATTCTGCAGGAGGTGCAGGAGGCCTGGGGGTACATCTCCCGCCAGGCCGTGCTGGCCGTCGGCGAGCACCTGAACCTGCCCGCCAGCAAGATCTACGGCGTGGCGACCTTCTACAACCAGTTCCGCTTCCAGGCGCCGGGGCGGTTCACCATCCAGGTGTGCCGCGGCACCGCCTGCCACGTGAAAGGCTCGGCGGCCGTGCTGGAGGCGATCGTGCGGAACCTGGAAGTCCAGCCGGGCCAGACCACCAAGGACGGGCTGTTCAGCCTGGAGGTGGTCGCGTGCATCGGCGCGTGCGGGCTGGCGCCCGTCATCGCCATCGACGGCGAGTTCCACGCCAAGGTCACGCCGGACGGCGTGCCCGCCATCCTGGAGCAGTATCGCGGAAAGGCGACCGAAGATGACGCCGGTAACTGAAACCATTCAGGAAGACATCGAGTTGAACCGCCACTGCCTGGACCTGATCCAAGGCGGCGCGACGGATGACAGCGAGCAGACCGAGGCCCTCGCCGCGCTGCGGCGCGACGTGGTGGCCCGCCCGGCCGTGTTCGTAGGAACCGGCACGTGCGGGCTGGGCGCGGGCGCCGGCAAGACCGTGCGGAAGGTGCGCGAGTACATCAACACCCGCGGGCTGGAGGCGGACGTCGTCGAGGTCGGCTGCATCGGCCTGTGCGCGGTGGAGCCGGTGCTGGAGGTGCAGATGCCCGGCCGCACGCGCGTGGCCTTCCAGCAGGCCACGGCCGAGAAGGTCGAGGGGCTGCTGGACGCGGCCTTCGCCGGCGCCGTGCCGGCCGAGGGCGCCCTCGCCCAGCATCGCCCCGCCGAGGGCGTGGAGGCCCGGCCCTACGACGGCGTGCCGTACCTGGACGAGCACCCGTTCTTCGCCCCGCAGACGCGCTGCGTGCTGGCCAACTGCGGCCTGATCGACCCGCGCAGCATCGAGGAGTACATCGCCCGGGGCGGCTACGAGGCGCTGGTGCGGACCCTGCGGCAGACCACGCCGGCCGAGCTGTGCGACGTGGTGGAGGCCAGCGGCCTTCGCGGCCGGGGCGGCGGCGGCTTTCCGACCGGCAAAAAGTGGAAGTTCGCCCTCCAGTCGGCCGGCGACCAGAAGTACCTGATCTGCAACGCCGACGAAGGCGACCCCGGCGCGTTCATGGACCGCGCGGTGATCGAGGGCGACCCGCACCGGCTCCTGGAGGGCATGGCCCTGGCGGCCTACGCCATCGGCGCGACCAAGGCGTACGTGTACATCCGCGCCGAGTACCCGCTGGCCATCCGCCAGCTCAAGGAAGCCATCCGCCGCGCCACGGAGTACGGCCTGCTGGGCCGGAACATCCTCGACAGCGGCTTCAACCTGGAGTTCACCATCAAGATGGGCGCCGGGGCGTTTGTCTGCGGCGAGGAGACGGCCCTCATCCACAGCATCGAGGGCAAGCGCGGCATGCCGCGGCCCCGCCCGCCGTACCCGGCCGTCAGCGGCTTGTTCGGCAAGCCGACGATCATCAACAACGTCGAGACGCTCTCGAACGTGCCGTCCATCGTCCGCAACGGCGCGGCGTGGTTCGCCGCTATCGGCACGGAGGGCTCCAAGGGCACCAAGGTGTTCGCCCTGTCCGGCAAGATCGAGCTGACCGGCCTGGTGGAAGTGGCCATGGGCACCCCGCTGCGGCAGATCATCTTCGACATCGGCGGCGGCATTCCCGGCGGCAAGGCGTTCAAGGCCGTGCAGATCGGCGGGCCATCCGGCGGGTGCATTCCGGCCCAGCACCTGGATATCCAGATCGACTACGAGTCGCTCAAGACCGTCGGGGCGATGATGGGCTCCGGCGGGCTGGTGGTGATGGACGAAGACACCTGCATGGTGGACGTGGCGAAGTTCTTCATGGACTTCATCCAGCGCGAGAGCTGCGGCAAGTGCATCCCCTGCCGGGAAGGCACGCGGCGGATGCTGGAGATCCTCCAGCGCATCACCCGCAGCCGGCGCGAGGAGGAGAAGCACGACGCCCTGGAGCGGTTCAAGGGCGTGATGTACCTGACGCGCCTGGCGGAGGTCATCCAGGACACCAGCCTCTGCGGGCTGGGCCAGACGGCCCCCAACCCGGTGCTCAGCACGCTGCGGTGGTTCCGCGACGAGTACGAGGCGCACGTGTACGAGCGCAAGTGCCCCTCCGGCGCGTGCAAGGAGCTGCTGACCTACAGCATCGACCCGGAAAAATGCGTCGGCTGCACGGCGTGCGCCCGCAAGTGCCCCTCCGAGGCGATCCTCGGTGCGCCCAAGAGCCCGCATTACATCATCCCGGACAAGTGCATCGCCTGCGGCGCGTGCGTCGATGCGTGCAAGTTCGACGCGGTGGTGGTTGAGTAGAGGGCAAGAAGGCAAGAAGGCAAAAAGGCAAGAAGGCGACGACACGACAGACGCACAATGACGGAATCGCAAGACAAGACGCCGGTACGAAGCTTCCGCGACCTTCTGGTCTGGCGGAAGGCCCGCGCGTTGGTCAGGAACGTGTATACGGTAACCCGCGCGTTTCCGGCGGACGAGCGGTTTGGCCTGACGAACCAGTTGAGGCGTTCGGCGGTGCCGGTCCCCTCGAATATCGCCGAGGGGTACGGACGAGGCCAACGCAGAGACTACGTTCGCTATCTCCAGATCGCGCGTGGAAGCCTTTTCGAGTTGCAGACCCAGTTACTGCTGGCTGGCGACCTCGGCTACATCACGGAAGCCGATGCTGAGAACTGCGTGGAAGAAGCCCAGGCTGTGTTTGGCCTCTTGCAGAGACGGATCAGGAGCTTGGACAAGACAGAGCAATAGAGCGCACGAGGGCCGCCCTTTTGCCCCTTGCCCTTTTGCCCTTTTGCCCTATTTAGCCTTAGGAGCAACAACGTGATAGATATTCAGGTCAACGGACGAACGATCCAGGCCCGCAAGGGCGAGATGCTCTTGAGCGCCCTGAAGCGCGCGGGCATCCACGTGCCCACGCTGTGCCACATGGAGAACCTCTTCCCCTCCGGCGCGTGCCGCATGTGCGTGGTGCAGGTGGACGGCCGGCCGGGGCTGGCGCCGAGCTGCGCCCTGCCCGTGGCCGAGGGAATGGAGGTGGAGACCCACTCCCCGCGCGTGGTCCGGGCCCGCAAGACCATCGTCGAGCTGCTGCTGGCCGACCACCCGGACGACTGCCTCTACTGCGTCCGCAACCGCGACTGCGAACTGCAGGAACTGGCCGAGAACCTCGGCGTGCGCCAGCGCCGCTACGCCGGGGCCAAGAACGAAAGCCACCTGGACACCTCCAGCCCGTCCATCGTCCGCGACCCGGCCAAGTGCATCTTGTGCGGGCGCTGCGTGCGGGTGTGCGAGGAAGTGCAGGGCGTCTCGGCCATCGACTTCATCGGCCGCGGCTCCAAGGCGGAGATCGGCACGGCCTTCGACGAGGGGCTGAACGTCTCGAGCTGCATCAACTGCGGGCAGTGCGTGATGGTCTGCCCCACCGGCGCGCTGCGGGAGCAGAGCGACATCAAGCAGGTGGTGGACGCCCTGAACGACCCCGACATGTTCGTCGTGGTCCAGCACGCCCCCAGCGTGTCGGTCTCGCTGGCCGAGGAATTCGGCATGAAGCCGGGCCTGGACGTGTGCGGCAAGATGACGGCCGTGCTGCGGCGGCTGGGCTTCGACCGCGTGTTCGACACCGCCTTCACCGCCGACCTGACGATCATGGAAGAAGCCAGCGAACTGGCCCACCGCATCCGGACCGGCGGCAAGCTGCCGATGATGACGAGTTGCTCGCCCGGCTGGATCAAGTACGTCGAAACGTTCCACCCGGACTTCATCGACAACCTCTCCACCTGCAAGAGCCCGCAGCAGATGCTCGGGGCGGTGGTCAAGAGCTGCTTCGCGGAGAAGGACGGGCTGGACCCAAAGAAAATCTTCAGCGTGTCGGTCATGCCGTGCACGGCCAAGAAGTTCGAGGCCCAGCGCGACGAGATGGCCCCCGGCGGCGTGCCGGACATCGACGCCGTGCTGACCACGCGCGAACTGGCGCGGATGATCCGCATGCGCGGGCTGGACATCAACACCGCCGAGCCGGAAAGCGCGGACAACCCCTTCGGCCAGCGCAGCACGGCCGGGAAGATGTTCGGCGCCACCGGCGGCGTGATGGAGGCCGCCATCCGCACGGCGTACCATCTGCTGACCGGCGAGGATCTGGAAGACCTGAAGGTGCAGGCCGTCCGCGGGCTGGAAGGCCGCAAGGAAGCCCACGTGGAGATCAACGGCACGCGGGTGGGCGTGGCGGTGGTCAGCGGCCTGGCCAACGCGCGAGACCTGCTGGAAGAGGTGCAGAACGGGCGGAGCGACCTGCACTTCATCGAGGTGATGACCTGCCCGGGCGGGTGCATCAACGGCGGCGGCCAGCCGCGCACGAGCGACGCGGAGGCCATCCGCGCCCGGATGCAGGCCCTCTACAAGATCGACCGCGACGAGGCCGTGCGGACCTCGCACGGCAACGAGAGCATCCAGCGGCTCTACAGCGAGTACCTCGGCGAGCCGCTGGGCGAGAAGAGCCACCACCTGCTGCACACGAAGTACCACAAGCGGGACGTGGTGAAGTGATCTCCAATTACCAATTGGCGATTTTCGATTGCCGATTGGGTTGGCGCACAATATGCCATAACGCACGGGCGTGGGGACACGCCCGTGGCGCCCGCGCCGAAGTCTGAAACCGAATGAAATACGCCGAAAACATCCCGCTGGTGACGACCATCAAGGAGCGCTGCCGCGTGTGCTACACGTGCGTGCGGGAGTGCCCGGCCAAGGCCATCCGCATCGCCGACGGCCAGGCCGAGGTGCTGCCCGAGCGGTGCATCGGCTGCGGCAACTGCGTGCGCGTGTGCAGCCAGCACGCCAAGCAGGTGCAGGAGTCCATCCCCGCCGTGCGGCAGTTGCTGGCCGCGGCGGCCCCGGTGGCGGCCGTGGTGGCCCCGAGCTTCCCGGCCGAGTTTCACGACGTCGAGTACGACCGCATGGTCGGCATGATCCGCGAACTCGGCTTCGAGAAGGTCTGCGAGGTCGGCTTCGGGGCGGACCTCGTGGCCGCCAAGTATCGCCAACTGCTCCAGGCCGGCAACCGCAAGCGCTACATCGCCACGAGCTGCCCGGCCATCGTGGCTTACGTGGAGCGCTACCACCCGGACCTCGTCGACTCGCTGGCGCCGGTGGTCTCGCCGATGATCGCCATCGCCCGCGCCCTGCGGGCCCTGCACGGAAACGAGCTGAAGATCGTGTTCATCGGCCCGTGCATCGCCAAGAAGGGCGAGGCCGGCAGCCTGCTGGTGTCCGAGGACATCGACGCGGTGCTCACGTTCGTCGAGTTGCGGCGGATGTTCAAGGAAGACGGCGTCTCCGCCCGCGAGGCCACGCCGACGGACTTCGACCCGCCGCACGCGAACTTCGGCAGCCTGTTCTCCATCAGCCGCGGGCTGCTGCAGGCGGCCGACATCCGCGAAGACCTCGTCAACGGAGAGGTGGTCGCCGCGGAGGGCAAAGACGGCTTCGTGGAGGCGATCCGCGAGTTCGGCCAGGGCAACCTGGACGTGCGTTTGCTGGAGGTGCTCTGCTGCAGCGGCTGCATCATGGGCGCGGGGTCCACCAGCCCCCTGCCGCTGTTCAGCCGGCGCAACCTCGTGAGCCGCTACGTGCGGCTGCGGCAGCGCGGCTTCGACGCCGACACCTGGCGCCAGACCATGGACAAGCTCTCCGCCCTGGACCTGACGCGCGGCTACGCCGCCAACGACCAGCGCATCCCCGTGCCGTTCGAGGCGGAGATCGGGCAGATCATGGCGAAGATGGGCAAGCTCAGCGCCGAGGATGAGCTCAACTGCGGCGCCTGCGGCTACCCCACCTGCCGCGAGCACGCCGTCGCCATCTTCAAGGGCCTCGCCGAGAGCGAAATGTGCCTGCCGTACACCATCGAGCAGCTTCGCAGCACCATCCAGCAGCTCGACAGCTCCCACCGCCAGCTCGCCGACACGCGCGAGGCGCTGATGGAGTCCGAAAAGCTCGCCTCCATGGGCCAGCTCGCCGCGGGCATCGCCCACGAGGTCAACAACCCCCTCGGCGTGGTGCTCATGTACGCCCACCTGCTGCTGGAAGAGGCCGGAAAGCACCCCGAGATGCACGAAGACCTGAAGATGGTGGCCGAGCAGGCCGACCGCTGCAAGAAGATCGTCTCCGGGCTGCTGAACTTCGCCCGGCAGAACAAGGTCAACCGCCAGCCGGTCGACGTGACGGAGCTGATCGACAGCACGCTCAAGCTCGTCCAGAAGCCGGACAACGTCGAGATCCGCGTCGAGCACGAGCTGGACAACCCCACCGCCGAGCTGGACAAGGACCAGGTCATCCAGGTGTTCGTGAACCTGATCTCCAACGCCTGCGCGGCCATGCCGGAAGGCGGCGTGCTGACGGTCCGCACCTTCGGCGACGCCAACACGGTGCGCATCGCCGTGCGGGACACCGGCACCGGCATCAAGCCGGAGCACCTGAACAAGGTCTTCGAGCCGTTCTTCACCACCAAGCAGATCGGCAAGGGCACCGGCCTGGGCCTGGCGGTGACCTACGGCATCGTGAAGATGCACAGCGGAGATATTTCGGCCGAGTCCAACGCCGACCCGGACCAGGGCCCCACCGGAACGACCTTCACCGTAAGCCTGCCCCGCATGGGCGCGGAGGCGTAAGCGCGTTACCATACACCGCTCCGCCGGCGCGGCGGGGCATGCAGACGCAAGGGAAACGAGAACAGGAAATGGCGGAACGAACGTACACGGTGCTCCTCGCCGACGACGACGAGGACTTCCTGACGCAGATGAAGGTGCAGCTCGAGGCCGCCGGCTTCGAGGTCATCGCCGCCGGCGGGCAGGCGGAGGCGGAGAAGCTCTTCGCCGCCCACGAGGTGGACATCGCCGTGCTGGACCTGATGATGGAGCACGCCGACGGCGGCTTCGCCCTGTGCTACCACATCAAGAAGGCCCGGCCCGGCACGCCGGTGATCCTGGTGACGGCCGTCACGAACGAGACCGGCCTGGAGTTCGACGCGGCGACCGACGAGGAGCGCAACTGGGTGAAGGCCGACGCGATGCTCGCCAAGCCGGTGCGCTTCGAGCAGTTGCGGCGGGAGATGCACCGATTGCTGGAGGCGTGATGGCTACCGAACTGCGGGTGCTGGTGGTGGACGACGAGCCGGGCATGCGCATGGGCGTGCGCCGGGCGCTGCAGGACCACGAAGTCGACCTGCCGGACATGGGCGAGACGGTGCGCTTTGCCGTCGACCAGGCGGAAAGCGGCGAGGACGGCCTGGCCGCCATCGACGCCGCCCCGCCGGACCTGCTGCTGCTGGACCACAAGCTGCCCGGCATCAGCGGCATGGACGTGCTGGACCGCGTCACCGAGCGCAAGCTCGACGTGCAGACGATCATGATCACCGCCTACGCCTCGCTGGAGACGGCCATCAGCGCCACCAAGCGCGGCGCGTTCGACTTCCTCGCCAAGCCGTTCACCCCCACCGAGCTGAAGGCCGCCGTCCGCAAGGCCGCCCGGCACATCATGCTCCAGCGGCAGGCCCGTCGCCTGGCCGAGGAGAAGCGCCAGGTGCGCTTCCAGTTCATCTCCGTGCTGGCCCACGAGCTCAAGAGCCCCATCGCCGCCGTCGAGGGATACCTGCGGCTCATTCAGGACCGCACGCTGGGCGAAAACCTGCAAGACTACGCCCAGATGATCGACCGCAGCCTGCTCCGCATGGACGGCATGCGGAAGCTGATCTTCGACCTGCTGGACCTGACGCGCATTGAGTCCGGCCAGCTCAAGCGAGACCTCAAGCCCGTGGACGTGCGGGACATCCTGCAGGACAGCATCGACGGGCAGGCCCTCACGGCCGAGCAGCGCGGCATCGCCATCGAGATGCACGCCGAAGGCCCCACGCGGATGACCGGCGACCGCGGCGAACTGGCCATCCTGTTCAACAACCTCGTGTCCAACGCCGTCAAATACAATCGCGACGGCGGGCGGGTGACCATCGCCGTCACCGGCGACGAGCAGACCCTCCGCGTGGCCGTGACCGATACCGGCATCGGCATGACGCCGGAGGAGGTCGACCGGCTGTTCAAGGATTTCGTGCGAATCAAGAACGAGAAGACGAAAAACATCCTCGGAAGCGGCCTGGGGTTGTCTACAGTGAAGAAGCTGGCCCTTCTCTACGGAGGCGACGTAACCGTCGACAGCGAGCCGGACAAGGGCAGCACCTTCACGGCCATTCTGCAACGGCATACGGAAGCGGAACCTACGGATGAACCAGAGCGAGATACTACGCTGGCTGCGGACGGAAGACCCGGCGCGGCTGAATGAACTGTGGGCGCGGGCGGACGAGGTCCGCCGGCGCAACGTGGGGGACGATGTGCACCTGCGGGGGCTGATCGAGTTGTCCAACTACTGCGCCCGCTCCTGCGGCTACTGCGGCCTGCGCCGCGAGAACCGCGCCCTCGGCCGGTATCGCATGACGGCCGGGGAGGTGCTGGACTGCGCCCGGCAGGCCGTGGACTACGGCTACGGCACGGTGGTGCTCCAGAGCGGCGAGGACTACGGCATCACGCGGGAGTGGATGGCGGACCTGATCGGCGCGATCAAGGCGGAGACGGACCTGGCGGTCACGCTGAGCCTCGGCGAACGGGCCGACGAGGAGCTGCGGGCGTGGAAGGACGCCGGCGCGGACCGCTACCTGCTGCGGTTCGAGACCTCCGACCGCGCGCTGTACGACTTCATCCACCCGCCCGTCGGCGAGAAGCGCTCCGACCGCTTCGCCCTGCTGCGTCGGATGCGGGAGATCGGCTACGAGATCGGCTCCGGCGTGATGGTCGGCATCCCCGGCCAGACGTACCAGACGCTCGCCCAAGACCTCCTCGCCTTCGCCGAGCTGGACCTGGACATGATCGGCGTCGGGCCGTACATCGCCCACGAAAGCACGCCCCTGGGCCGGCGCGAGGCGGAGCTTCGGGCCGCGGCTGGCGAGCGGCAGACGCCCAACACGGAGGCGATGACCTACCGCGTGATGGCCCTGACGCGCCTGATCTGCCCGCTGGCGAACATCCCCTCCACCTCGGCCCTGGCCACGCTGAACCTCGCCGAGGGCCGCGAGCTCGGCCTGCTGCGCGGGGCCAACGTGGTGATGCCGAACCTCACGCCGCCGCGGTACCGGGCGCTGTACGAAATCTACCCGGCCAAGGCCTGCATTCACGAAACCGCCGCCCAGTGCCACGGCTGCATGAAGCGGCGCATTTTGTCCATCGACCGGAACGTCGGCGTCGGCCGGGGAGACTCCCCCCGCTTCCGCGGCAGCCGGCCTACAATGAAGTAGATACGGGAGGTATCCCTGTGCGCACCGCCGTAGATAACAGACTGAGTAAGAACGCCACGGACTTCATCGACGATGCCCGTCTGGACGCCCTGGCCTCCGACACCGCCGAAGACCCCGTCCGCGTGCGGGAGTGCATCGCCAAGGCGCTGTCCAAGGAGGCCTTGAGCGCGGAAGAGACGGCCGCCCTGCTGGCCGCCGACAGCGCGGACCTCGTGGAGGAGATCTTCGAGGGCGCCCGCGAGCTGAAGCGGACGGTCTACGGCAACCGGATCGTTCTGTTCGCCCCGCTGTACATCGGCAGCTACTGCACGAACAACTGCACGTACTGCTCGTTCAAGGTGTCCAACCCCGGCGCGATGCGCCGCACGCTGCAGGACGCGGAGATCGCCGCGCAGGTGAAGGCCCTGGAGAGCCGCGGTCACAAGCGGCTGATCCTCGTCTACGGAGAGCATCCGTGGTACGACGCGGCGTTCATCGCCCGGACCGTCCGCGCGGTGTACGACACGAAGGAAGGCCACGGCGAGATCCGCCGCGTGAACATCAACGCCGCCCCGCTGGACGCCGACGGCTTCCGCACGGTCAAGGAGGCGGGCATCGGCACGTACCAGATCTTCCAGGAGACCTACCACCACGGCACGTACTCCGACGTGCACCCGGCCAACACGCAGAAGGCGGACTACCTCTGGCGGCTGGACGGGCTGAACCGGGCCTTCGAGGCCGGCTGCGACGACGTGGGCATCGGGGCGCTGTTCGGCCTGTACGACTGGAAGTTCGAGCTGCTCGGCCTGGTCAGCCACGCCCTGCACCTGCAGGAGCGCTACGGCGTCGGCCCGCACACCATCAGCTTCCCCCGGCTGCGGGCGGCCCACGGCGTGCAGCTCGACGAGAGCCGCCTCGTCAGCGACCGCGACTTCAAGCGGCTCATCGCCATCCTCCGCCTGGCCGTGCCGTACACGGGCTTGATCTGCACCGCCCGCGAGACGCCGGAAATCCGCCGGGCGGTGATGGCCTTCGGCGTCTCGCAGATCGACGCCGGCAGCCGCATCGAGATGGGCGGCTACACCGAGGCCGGCGACGCCCAGCAGATGACCAAGGAGCAGTTCACCCTGGGCGACATTCGCGGCCTGGACGAGGTGGTGCGCGAACTGCTCGTCGACGGGTACATTCCGAGCTGGTGCACGGCCTGCTACCGCCTCGGCCGGACGGGCGAGCACTTCATGGAATTCGCCATTCCGGGCTTCATCAAGCGCTACTGCACGCCCAACGCCCTGAGCACGCTCCAGGAATACCTCGCGGATTACGCCACCCCCGAGACCCGCGCGGCCGGGGAAAAGCTCATCCAGGCCGAGCTCGCCCAAATGCCGGACTCCGCCCAGAAGGCGGAACTCATGGAGCGGCTCCAGCGCATTCGCAACTCCGATGACCGGGATCTGTTATTCTAGGAATGACGAACGCCTGGTGAAAAATTGGCGAATTCAGAAGCCCGAATGACGAAACAATGACGAAGAACCTAATGGCCGAATGAGCAGCGCCCGGCGCGAGGGCGGGCATTCGCCCTTGGGATTGTTTTGGGTTTCGTCATTGTTGTGTCATTCGGGCTTCGTCATTCGTCATTCACATAACAGGGGCTCCATGAAATACAGAACGGAACACGATCTTCTCGGCGAGTTGGAGATTCCCGCCGACGCCCTGTACGGCATCCACACCCAGCGGGCGGTTGAGAACTTTCCCATCGCCGGGCGGGGCGTGAACCCGGCGCTCATCCACGCCTTCGGGGCCGTCAAGCTC
>Ga0209928_1000170_pt1 | contig 14886 bp, 19 predicted proteins | sample SalPonF2_B_D2_MG_FD_185727 | JGI IMG/M metagenome (GOLD analysis project Ga0209928, IMG submission 185727) | Salt pond soil microbial communities from South San Francisco under conditions of wetland restoration - Salt Pond MetaG SF2_B_D2_MG... ...
GCTACCGCGAGGAGGGTGTTCCCCTCGTCGTGCTCGCCGGGAAGGAGTTCGGCACGGGGTCGAGCCGCGACTGGGCGGCCAAGGGCACCGACCTCCTCGGGGTCGGGGCGACCATCGCCGAGAGCTACGAGCGCATCTTCCGCGACAACCTGGTCGGCATGGGCGTCCTCCCCCTGCAGTTCGCCGAGGGCGACTCCTGGGAGAGTCTGGGCCTCGACGGCACCGAGACCTTCGCCATCCACGGCCTCGACGACGGCCTCCAGGTGAACGACGACCTAACCGTCGTCGCGGAGCGGACCGACGGCTCGACCGTCGAGTTCCCGGTGACCGCGCAGGTCGGCACCCCCGCGGCGGTGCGGTACGTCGAGAACGGCGGCATCCTGCACTACGTGCTCCGTCGGCTGCTCACGCAGGACTGACCGCGCGACTCCGCTGTTCGCGATTTTCGACCCGATTGCCGGGATTCGAGTCTCGATTCTGTGAGAGACGAACCCCGATCACGAGATGCGAGTGCCCCGGCGCTACGCGCCCGAGCACGAGACCCGGACCGCGTAGGACGCCACGTGGCTCGTATCCACGCCGGGGAACGGGACCCGGAAGGTCCAGTCCGCGCCCCCGGTGAAGCCGTTCTTGGTGACGTTCCCGGACGCGACGGTCGCGCCGCTCCCGTCTCGCAGGACGACGACGACTCGGATGCTCGTGAGGTTCGTGCCGCTCTCGTTGGTCACGGTGCCCCGGACGAGCACGCCGGTGCCGGTGGTCCGGTACTGCTGGTCGGCGACCGTGACGACGTTGCCGCCGCCGCAGTCGGCCGCCGAGACCGTGCCGGAAACCGGCCCGGACTGCCCATCGCCGCCCGCCGTCCCGTCGCCTGTGGTCGCAGTCGCGCCACCCGCCGTCGTGGTCGTCTCGCCGCCGCCGGTGCTCGGCCCACCGCTGGCACACCCGGCCAGTGCGGTGGCGCCTGCGACGGTAGCCAGCCGGAGAACAGTTCGTCTGTCGCCACGCCATCGCTCGCTGTCGTCTTCCCCCATCCCGGTAGGTGTTGGGCGAGCCGAACCATAGTTCTTGGTCGCCTTCGAGGCCGCGATGGCACCGGATAGCCGTCGTCTCGCCGTGGACCGAGCGCTGGACGGTGCCACCGATGGCCGAAACGTCGGGTCTCAGACGCCCGGGACGCCGAGCGCCTGGAACGTGAAGATGTTCAACAGTGCGAGCACGTAGAGCACGACGAGCGACGCGAGCCAGGCGATGATGCTGATGATGACGGCGTCCACGAAGCCGCCGGGGTAGCGGGCGTTGATGACGGCCAGGTAGGCGAGGAAGGTGAGGACCGGCCCGACGAACGGAATCCAGCCGAAGAAAAAGCCCACGACCGCCCAGACGATGGCCCCGATGAGCGCCGTGACGACGGCGTAGGTGTAGTTTTGGAAGTCGGAGACGAGCCACGCGCCGACGTATATGCCGATGGCGCCGATGAGCAGGCTGACGACGAAGACGATAGCTGAGTCGATGAGTGCCATGCCGGCTGGACGGCTGCCAGCAGTTTTACCATACACAGCCTAGTAAAGGGGCTCTGGGAGGTAACGCGACATTACGCCGAGGTACGCGGGTCTTACGCGAACCGACTGCCGCCCGCGTCTACCAAAGTCGGGTTCGGCGGTTCCGACGCCGATGGGCCGACGGGGACGAGCCCTCACCGCAAGTCCGAACGTCGTCTGGTACGAGCCCAGTACCGGGGACGGCCCGTGGAGACCGCGGCGGTAAGCTATCACTACGGCGACGAGAGAGATTTATAAGGACGTGTGCGCATCGGTGGTAACCGGAGCCTACCGTGAAGCGCCGCGACTTCCTGGCCGCGACGGGCGCAGTCGGGACGATGGGAGCCGTCGATTACACGCTTCGCCCGCCGGACCGCGCAGTCGACGTTCGCGTCTGGCTCAGCGAGCGGGCGGCACGCTACGGCTCGCTCCGCTCGCGAATCACGGGCTACGTCGCGCGGGCGTTCGAACGCTCCGGGCTCAGGGCGCGGATCACCTTCGCCGACACGGTCGACGTCTCGACGGAGGACGCCTACCAGCTGCTGGCCGGGCTGGAGTGGCCCGAGACGCTCCTCACGTCCGTGGGCGATGCCGCCGGACCGGTCGACGGCGTGAACCTGCTCGTGACCGACGGCGACATGACCAGGACGCCGTCGGGTGGAGGGGTGCGTCACGTCGCGGCCATCGGCGGCGCGTCGTCCATCGCGCAGATGCCACCCGCCAGCGACGAGCCGACCGTCGTGCCGTACTCCAATCGGGCGCTCGTCACCCAGGTCCTCCTCCACGAGTGCGGACACGCCCTCGACCTCAGACACGAGGACGGCGCAGTCCGGTCCACCGACGACGGCCACGTCGTCACGCCGATGGTGAGCGCCTACGCCTGGGCCGCCCACTCGGTCAGAGACAGGGAGTTCCGGGTCGAGCGGTCCTCCTGTGGCCAGCCCATCCCGACGCTCGACGGTCAGTCGCGGCTCCAGCTCGCGTACTCGGAGTGCGCCACGCGGCGACTCCAGCGACGCCGAGGCTTCTCTCCGGACAGACGGTAGGAACTTCCGACTCCACTGCAACCAGTGCCGACGGTGCCGGGAGCGGGGACCGTCCGACGCGCCGAAAGACCCAACCCGTTCGACGGAGTGTCTCCGCGCATGGCTACCGACAGACTCGACGGCCGCGCGGCGCTCGTCACCGGGGCGAGCTCGGGAATCGGCGACGCGACCGCCCACGCGCTCGCGCGGGAGGGAGCCCGTGTGGCGCTCGCAGCCCGGCGACGGGGACGGCTCTCCGCGCTGGCCGACGCCCTGGAGGCGGAGTACGACACCGAGACGCTGGTCGTCCCGACGGACGTCAGGGACGAGGCCGCCGTCGAGGAGATGGTCGAGGCGACCGTCGGCGAGTTCGGCGCGCTCGACGTGCTCGTGAACAACGCCGGGCTGGCCCGCGGCAGCGACGTGGAGTCGATGACGACGGGGGAGTACCGGACGATGATGGAGACGAACGTCGACGGGATCTTCTTCACCACGCGCGCCGCGCTTCCACAGCTGCGAGCGGCTGCGGGGAACCTGATATTCGTCGGCAGCTTCGCCGGGCAGTACCCCAGGCCGTTCAACCCGGTCTACGCGGCGACGAAGTGGTGGACGCGGGGATTCGCCCTCAGCGTCGAGGCAGCCACGGGTGGGGAGGGCGTGGCCGTGACGGTCGTGAACCCCTCGGAGGTCCGCACGGAGTTCGGCAACGAGGACGGCGACGCCTTCGAGGAGCGCTTTGCGCCCGGCGAGGTCACCGAACCGCAGGAGGTCGCGGAGGCCATCGCCTTCGCGGCGTCGCTCGACCACTCGACGGTGAGCGAACTCGACGTCTACCGCCGGGACAAGCTCACCTTCTTCTGAGGCGGTCTCGCTGGCTCATCGGGTCGGTCTCGCTGGCTCATCGGGTCGGTCTCGCTTGCTCATCGGCGTCGGGCTCGCTGATTCACCGTCGTGGGCCCCGCTGGGTCACCGTCGTCGGCCCCGCCGAGTTCCGCGGTGTCGGTCACCGCGTCTCGGCGTCGCCACGGTACTCCTCGCGCATCAGGTCTAGCGCGTCGCGGATGGCCCCGGCACCGGCGAGGTAGCCGGTCCCGACGCCGACCTTGAGCGCCCTCGCGGCGGGGCCGGTGAACACGGACGGGCCGACCTGGGCGACCGCGCCGTCGCCGACGCTGACCAGCCAGCCGCGCGAGTCGAAGACGAACCGGTCGAGGCGGGGGGAGAACGGGTCCCCCTCGCGCTCGCTCTCGACCACCCGGCAGACGTTCCGCGCCGCCGTCTTCGCCTCCCTCGTGGCGGCCTGGGCGCTCGCCGGCACGGCCGTGCCCTCGGCGTCGACCACCCGGCCGGCGTCGCCGACGACGAACGTCCGGTCGTCGAGCGCGAGCGTGCTCTTCACCGCCGGGCGCTCGCCGCCGAGCGCGTCGGTGCCGCGGATGCCGCCGGTCCAGACGAACTGGTCGTACCGGACGGCGTCGTCGCCGACGAAGCGGATCTCGTCGGCCGTCGCGCGCTCGATGGTCGCGCCGGTCCGGACCGAGACGCTCCGGGCCTCGAGCTCCCGGTGGACCGCCGTCTGGAAGTCCTCGCGGAAGCCGGGGGCGACGGCGTCGAGCTGCTCGACCAGCAGGACCCGGACGTGGTCGGCCGCGTCCTCCTCGCGGGCGAGTTCCGCGAGTTCGCCCGCGACCTGGATGCCGGAGAGGCCGGCCCCGCCAACCACCACGGTCCGCGGGTCGGTCGCGTCGCCGTCGTCGAGCAGGGCCAGGAAGTCGGTGCGAATCCGACGGGCGTCGCGGAGTCGCTTGAGCGGCGTCGCGTTGGCCTCGACCCCCGGCACCCCGGCGAAGTCGGTCTCCGCGCCCAGACAGACCGCCGCGACGTCGTAGTCGATGGCGCCGCCGTCGGCGAGTTCGACCGTCCGTGCCTCGGGGTCGACCCGCTCGACGCGCGCCTGCCGGACCACGGCGCGGTCGAAGAGGTCGTCGAGCGAGACGACGATGTCGTCGGCGAACCCGGGACGGCGGACGACGCGGTGGAGCTCGTGCTGGATGAGGTGGGCGCCGTACTCCTCGACGAGGACCAGTTCGACGTCCGTGGGGAGGGCGTCTTCGAGCGAACGGGCGACGAGCAGGCCCGCGTAGCCGGCTCCGAGTACTACGACGCGCATGGGACGGTCTACGAGTGCCGCCCCTAAAGTCGTACGCGTCGTGGACCCGGCGGGGACCGCCGGTGCCGCGTCGTCACATTCAGACTGCCGGTACCGCGTCGCCGTATCCAGACTGCCAGTGCCGCGTTGCCGTATCCGAAGCTTCTACGTCCGCCCGGCCGCCCGTACGCACATGAACTACGTCGGCTGGGCGCTCCTCGCACTGGTCAGCTACTCGATGTTCACCCCGCTCGCCAGCCTCGCCACGAACGACATCCCGAGCGAGGTCGTGGCGCTGGTGGTCAACGGGATGCTCGTCGTCGCGGCGTTCGGCGTCGTCGTCCACAGCGGGGACGGCCTCGTCCGGTATCTCGGCCAGGACAGCGCGAAGTACATGGTCGGCGCCGGACTCTTCCTCACGGTCGGCATCCTCTCGTACTACCGGGCGCTCTCGATGGGGCCGGTCAGCGTCGTCGTGCCCATCTTCGGGATGTTCATCGTCGGGAGTTCGATACTCGGGATGGTCTTCCTGGGCGAGACGGTCACGGCCCGCAAGCTCGTCGGCATCACCCTGGCCGCCGCCGGCGTCTACCTCGTCGTTCGGTAAGGGTGGCTTAGAACAGCGCCTCGGCCTCGTCCAGGACCCGTGCCGGGCCGCCGACGTGCCAGACCTCGGTCTCGACGCCGGTCTCGGCGACCGCCGCCTCGACGGTCTCCGCGTGCTCGGCGGTCGTGTTGACGTAGACCGTCGCGCCGGTGTCCGTGGAGAAGTACGCCGGGACCTGACGCTCCCGGCGAAGGTCGCGGACGGCGTCGAAGATGGCGAGGGTCTCTGGCTTCCAGTAGACCCAGCCCGCCGGCCCTGTCATGGTGGTCGCTGCGAGGCTGAGCGAGTCGTGCTCGGCGATCTCGAAGACCCGTGCCGCGTCGCCCGCCCGGAGGGCGTCGCGCATCTCCGCGAGCTGGCCGTGGAGGTGGGCGAGCCGCCCCTCGAAGAGGTGGCTGTCCGCGGCCTCTGCGTGGGCCTGCTCGGTCTCCTTGTACGCGGGGACCAGCCCGACGACGATGCGGTGGGCCGACTCGAGGGGGGAGTCGAGCCGGTGGGACCGGCAGTCCTCGTCGTTCAGGCCGGCCCGCAGGTCCGAGTAGCCGCCCGTGACGGCCCGCGCCGCGGAGGAGGAGCCCAGGCGGGCGATGGTCGAGATCTCGGGCCGGGAGAGCGAGAGGTCCGCCGCCTCGGCGAGCGCCACGGCCGCCGCCGCGAACCCCGAGGAGGAGGAGCCGAGCCCGACGTTCGTGGGGAAGCTGTTCTCGGATTCGAGGCGGACCGGGTACGAGGCGTGGTCGGCCTCCGCCAGCGCGCGCACCCGGGAGACGACGGCGTCGATGCGGTCGGCTCCGCGGCCGGAGACCGTCTCGCCGTCCACGACGTAGACGTCGTCGTCCAGGTCGGCGTCGAACTCGACGGTCGTCGTCGTCATGGAGGGGGCCGTGCAGACGCTGATGCTGTCGTGGTACGGGAGCCGCAGGTCGGGGTCCCGCATCCCGTGGTACTTGACCAGGCCCTGGATGGGGTGTGCGGTGGCCGTCGCCTTCATTGTCGATACGGCCGAGGAAAGCGGCTATAAAGGTGGCGAAGCGGCGTCGGAATCCAGCGGGTGGCCGTGCTGGTCGCGTCGGGAAACGTTGAAGTGTGCAAGCAGGGAATCCAGGCACCGGGTGAGCAGGGAATCCGGGCACCGTCCCGGGCATTCCAGGGCGCAGGCGGTCCGTTCTGATGTCAGGCACTCGATACCAGTACGGCGACGGGGCGAAGCGGGCGCATAACAATCGCCCAGGGGCACCACAGACAGACCGCGAGAGCTACGACCGTGACGCTGATCTGTGAGAACGGCCACGAGTGTCCCGCGCCGGACGGGACGCGGTGTCCGACCTGCTTGGGCTTCGTGCCGGACCTCCTCGATTACGCCATCGACTGCTACTGGCGACGCTCGACGATCGGCGACGACGCCGGACAGCCCTACCTGCGCAAGCAGACCTTCCGGGAGAAGGTCAAACTCGCGTATCCGCGGGTCGAACGGGGGGCACGGACCCGCACGCTGCTGACCTACGACGACGTGTGGGGCAACGGCATCCACCCCACCCGGGTGAGCTTCGTCCTCGGCGCCATCGCCGACATCGAGTACCGGGACGGCCGGCCCATCCTCTCGAGCGTCGTCGTGAACACGGCCGAGGAGACCCCGGGGCGGCGCTTCTTCTCGCTGGTGGCGCGGTTCGCCCAGCAGCCCCGGGACCTCGGCGAGTGGCCCCGGCCGGACCGGGTCGACTGGTGGCGAGACGAGGTCGAACGCGTCTTCGACTACTGGGCGACGCGGTAGAACCCGACCGAGGACTGCACGGCCCCGATACGTCCGAAGGGGGAAGCTTCCGGTGGCTTACAGGCACTTACAAACGCTTACACAGAATTACAACCCCGGCCTGGCGGGGGGAACACAGTCGTGGCGGGACCGGCCGACTCCGGATGGCGGCGACCGCGATCTCCGAGGACGGTCTGGCCGCGGTCCGTGGCCGCGTATCGACAGGGACGGTCCGGCCGCGGTCCGTGGCCCGCATCGGCGCGGGCGGGCCAGCCGCGAACCGAATTCCTTTCCACCCACCCCCGCACACACCCGCGTATGGGAACCCCGCTGGAGCCGCGCGAGGCGCAGGTCGCGGAGATCATCGACCGGCTGGAGGAGGCATACCCAGACGCGACCATCTCGCTCGACTTCTCGAACCGGCTTGAGCTGCTCGTCGCGGTCGTCCTCTCCGCGCAGTGCACCGACGAGCGGGTCAACCAGGAGACAGACCACCTCTTCGAGAAGTACCGGACCGCCGCGGACTACGCGAACGCGGACGTCGAGGAGCTCGCAGAGGACCTGAGCTCCATCACCTACTACAACAACAAGGCGAAGTGGCTCAAGAGCGCCTGCCAGACCATCGTCGAGGAGCACGACGGGAGGGTCCCGGACACGATGGCGGAGCTCACGGCGCTGACCGGCGTCGGGCGCAAGACCGCGAACGTGGTCCTCCAGCACGGCCACGACGTGGTCGAGGGCATCGTGGTTGACACCCACGTCCAGCGGCTCTCCCGGCGGCTCGGGGTGACCACCGAGGAGACGCCCGAGAAGATCGAGACCGACCTGATGGCCGTCGTTCCCGAGGAGCACTGGCAGGCCTGGACGCACTGGCTCATCAGCCACGGCCGCGCGGTCTGCAGTGCCCGGACCCCCGACTGCGGGGAGTGCATCATGGAGGACATCTGCCCCTCCTCCAGACTCGACGGCGGGACGGACCTGGCGAGCGGCGAGCCGTGGGACGGCGAGTAGGTCTGGGTCGCGGCACACGGACCTGCACTTCCCGACACTCAGACCAGGTACCGCAGCACGTACCGGCTCATGCCGATGACCCAGGCGACGAGCCAGAGCACGACGTAGCCGAACACGCCGACGCGGAGCCGGCGACGCCACGCGCTCATGTTCTCGTGGAGCTCGTCGAGCGGGAGGTCGGGGTCGGGCTCCGCGTACAGCGAGTGGGCGCGTTTGACCTGGAGGATGCGGACGATGCCCGTGAGCGCGAAGACCAGGAGCGCGTACGCCTGGAGGCCGAAGAACGCGTGGAGGACGGACAGCCCGGAGAGCTGGCCCGGGAGCCGCGGGACCATCCAGAAGACGACGGGAACGGTGTTCAGCGTCAGGCCCACCGAGATGTACTTGAGGTGGTGGACGAGCACGTCCCAGGTGACGACCTCCGTATCGAGGATGATCCACGCCCCGTAGAGGTAGAAGGGGAAGCTCGCGGTGACGACCAGCGCGACCACCGTGGCAATCACCGCGTCCGGGAGCGCCATACCGGCCGGTTGGCAGGGGGCCGCGTTAAACTGCCCGGAACGGGCCCGTCGCGGTCCGCGGCGGGTGAGAGTCAGAAAGCGTTTATCCGCTGGAACGACTACACCCCGGTAATGGGCGACCCCGATTCGGACGCCGCCACCTCGGACGCCGGGAGCGAGGCGACCGACGGGGCTGCGGCCCGTGCCGACGAGCGCGGGCGACCGGGCGCGGACGAGGACCCGGATGCCGGACAGGCGACCGCTGAGGCGGGTTCGGCGACGGCAACCGACGACGCGGGGCCACCGACGCCCGAGGAGCTCCGCGAGGCGGTCGAGGCGAAGTACGACTTCGAGAACTTCGGCCCGGCCGACATGGCCGAGATGACGGCCGAGGAGTGGGACGCCGTCTTCGACGCCGACAGCTGGATCACCGGCGAGGCGCTGCTCGACCGGGTCGAGCGGGACCTCCGGGCGCGCATCGAGGACCGGGACGTGTTCGCGGTCCTGGAACGCGACGTCGTCGACGGCGAGCGCTGCCTGCTCGCCTACTCGGACGAGGGCTACGCGGTCGTCTACCCCGACGGCTCCATCGAGGGCCGCGGGACCGTGCTCCGCGACGTCAAGCCCTCGGTCGCGCTCGCGTCGATGGACTCCTACGAGGTGCCGGACGTGCCCCCGGACGCCGGCCAGCTCCCCGACCCCGACGAGGTGCCCGAGCGGAGCGGCGAGCTCGGCTCCCGGATGATGCAGGTCGTCGGCGCCATCCAGCTGCTGGCCGGGCTGGGGCTGTTCGTCGCCTGGCTCGCCTTCGGGCTGTCGGTCGTCGCCCCCGTCGCGGCGTTCGGTTTCGTCCTCTTCGGGGTGTTCATCTTCGTCGTCGTGGCGAACGCCCGGCTCTCGGACCGGTTCCGCGCCGAGGAGTACCGGAACCGCCTCCGGGACGCCGGCGTCCGCTCGGGAGAGCGACCCTCGTTCGTGCCCGGCGGCGAGCGAGAGACCGGCTCGAACGACACCGGCGAGGAGCCGCGGGACGGACCGCCCGGGGAGCCGGTGAACGGGGCCGGACCCGAGTGACCGGCCACCCCGTCCTCGGGAACCGCCGGACGGCGCGCCGTCCGTTCATCGGTGGGTTTATGCAACTGCCGTCCTGAGTCCGGATTGTATGAAGAGGCGGGACTTTCTGAAGGTTGCCAGCGGCGCGGCAGGTGGAGCCGCAGCCGTCGGTGCCGCCAGCGCCAGGTCCGGCGGTGACCCGGCGGCGACCGGGGCGACCCTGCTCCAGGAAAACAACACGACCACCACGGCGGGCAACGGCACCGCGACCGGGAACCAGTCCGGGAACCAGACGGGGGCCGGCGGTGGTGGTGGCCTCCCCGGCGCCGGCACGACCAAGACGGTCGACCTGGTGGACTACGCGTTCAACCCGGGCACCGACAACCCGCTGGAGATCAAACCGGGCACGACGGTCAAGTTCGTCTGGAAGACCGGCGGCCACAACATCGTCGTCACCAAACAGCCCGACGGCGCGGACTGGCAGGGCCACGAACCCATCGAGGACCAGGGCTTTACCTACACCCACACGTTCACCGTCAAGGGCGAGTACGACTTCCACTGTCAGCCCCACAAGAGCCTCGGCATGGTCGCCACCATGAAGGTCACCGACAACCCCTCGACCCCCGCCGCCGGTCAGGCGACCATCGACCCCGAGGAGATGGGCGTCCCGTTCCAGGCCCACTACGTCGGCATCGCGGCCATCACGGGCCTGATCGTCTCGCTCGTCTTCACCTTCTACACGCTGAAGTACGGCGAGTCGCCGAACGCGAGCAGCCCCAACAGGAAGCGATAATCAATGTCATCGTCAGGTTCCACCTACGGCGACATTCACCGGTACGAACCCGCACGGGAGAGCACGGCGGCCGCCATCGGCATCGTGCTTTTGACCCTGATCGAGGTCGTCTTCGTGGCCCTGTTCAGCTTCGGCCTGGTCGCCGGCTGGGGCTACGACCCGGTCGGGAACATGTACCTGGGCTTCGTGCTCGCGGTCGTCTTCGTCGACCTCTCCTTCGTCCTCCTGCTCTACCGCAAGGAGTTCCTGCCCGACGTGATGATCGTCAAGAAGCGGCGCAGGAAGTGGGAGGACCTCTACGTCCGCGAGGAGCAGGTCGACGGCGTCGAGTCGTTCGGCGGCGGGTTCGAGCACCTCAAGCGAGCGGTCTACCCCTACTACAAACGATAAACCATGGCAGAAGGAGACGACAAGTATCCGGAAAGTTCGGCCCGGCGGCGGTTCGTCAAGGGCGTCGTCGGGAGCGCGGCACTCGCCGGCGTCGGCACAGCCAGCGCGGGCATCGTCAACTCGGCCACCCAGCCCACCGGGAAGGGCGGCGGGCAGACGACCTACTACGGGGTCGAGAACATCGCCGGCCCCGCGCCGCGCGCGATGCCCCAGATCCCCATCAAGATAGACAGCGAGGGCTACCTCAAGGGCGTCTACCCGACGGTCACGCAGAAGACCGAGCAGGGCAAGACGTTCACCACCGCGGAGATGCAACTCGGGGGCATCACGTACTCGGTGGACTGGTTCCAGTACTGCGGCGTGCAGGGCTACAAGGCCATCGACCCCACCCTCGAGACGGACAACTACTTCCGCTACGCCCCGAGCCCGCCCCCGAAGTACGCGTGGCAGAACGAGAACGTCTCGCCGGGCGATAAGGTCCACGTCGACGACTTCGCCGACTTCAAGACCTGGGGCAACGGCATCGGCAAGGGCAAACTCGGCAAGCCCGCCGCCTGCACCTGGCGCTCGGAGTCCCCGCAGGTCCAGACGACGCTCCCGGTCGAGATCATCAGAAGCGACCTGGTCGGGAAGGCCATCCAGGAGGCCGAGGGCGACGTCAAGACGTGGCTCCAGGCCAGCACGGCCGAGAACTTCGTCGTCCACCTCGATAAGTGCACGCACTTCTGCTGTGTCCCGCGTTTCAAGGCCACCGAGCAGAGCGCGGAGTTCGACGCCGAGAACGAGATCTACTGTCCCTGCCACCAGTCGGTCTACGACCCGTTCAGCATCGTCAAGCGGTCGTTCGTGGCCTACCCGCGCCCGGAGGAACAATGAGCATCGAACGCAAAGACGACCACGACCACGTCGCCTGGATCGAGGAGACGGACCTCACGCCCGTCGAGCAGACGTTCCTCGTGACGCTGGTCTGGATGGACAAGCGGTTCCGCATCGTCGACTACCTGGAGATCCTGGAGACGCTCTACTACCGTATCAACCTCCAGATGCCCAAGAGCCACACCGAGCAGTACAACCTCGACAACAAGTTCTGGTACTGGTACCCGCTGTACGCGCTCGGCTCGTTCTCGACGTTGGCGTACGTCGTGGCCGCCATCAGCGGCGCGCTGCTGGGCTTCTACTACGCCCCCGCCACGACCGGCGACCCGTCGACTGCGTACAACTCTATCACGTTCATCATGACCCAGCTGAACTTCGGGTACATGCTCCGGAGCATCCACCGGTGGTCGGCCCAGGTGATGACCGCCGCCGTCTTCCTGCACATGCTCCGGGTCTACTTCACCGGCGCCTACAAGGAGCCCCGCGAGGTGAACTGGATCATCGGCATTTTGCTCATCTCGCTGACGATGGTGTTCGGCTACACCGGCTACCTGCTCCCCTGGGACCAGCTTTCCTTCTGGGCGAGCCAGATCGGCGTCGAGATGAGCCTCTCCATCCCGATGATCGGCGAGTGGGTCGCCCAGCTGATGTTCGGCGGCTTCGCGCCGAGCGCGGCGACGCTCCAGCGCATGTACATCTTGCACGTGTTCCTGTTGCCGTTCGTGGTGACGACGCTCATCGCCGTCCACATCGGCATCGTCTGGATCCAGGGCATCGCGGAACCCCACTAAGACCATGAGCGAGACCACAGACACCACGGAGACGCGAACCGACGGCGGGACCGGCATCGTCCCACCCGACGACGAGACGCCGACGTGGAGCGAACGGAAGGCGCGCCGCGTCGGCCTCTCCCGGCTGACCTACGAGTACTTCGAGCGGGCGAGACGCGAGGACCAAGACCTCCGCGAGGAGTCGAGCTACGTCGAGCGCGACGTGCTGGGCTTCCCCGCCTGGCCCCACGAGATGATCCGCAACCTGGCGCTCTCCTCGTTTTTCGTCGGGATGATTATCTTCCTCTCGGCGACGCTCCCGCCGCACATCGCGGCGCCGGCGAACCCGAGTCAGACGCCCTCGATCATCCTGCCCGACTGGTATCTCTACTGGTCGTTCGGCCTGTTGAAGCTCGGTCCGCTGAACCCCGACCTGGCCATCCTCGGCGGGCAGAAGCTGATGGCCGACCGCACCTACGGCGTCATCGCCAACATCGTCGTGGTGAGCATCATCGCCATCGTCCCGTTCCTGAACAAGGGGAGCGCCCGCCGGCCGGTCGAGCAGCCGTTCTGGGCGGCGGTGGGCATCGCAGGAGCCACCTTCGCGGTGACCATCAGCGCGCTCTCCATCAAGAACATCATCGGGTCCATCCTCGACCCGCACCTGCTGTTCGACCTGACGTTCCTGCTCCCCATCGCGACGGGCTGTGTGGCCTACGCCGTGCTGAAGACGATGCGCGAGGGCTACATGTACGACCTCAACCGCCGGTACTACCGGCTCCGGCCGCCGAAGTGACGGCCACCCGATCCTCGATGGCAGAGCAGCCAGGGCAGTCCGACCCGGCGGACGACGACGCGACCTCGGGCGACGGCTTCCGCTCGCGAGAGGTCGTCGTCCCGCTCCGGCTCTACAAGACCATCACGGTGTTCTCGACGCTCATCAGCGTCGCCTTCGTCCTGCTCGGGTTTTTCCTGCTCGACGCGGCGACACAGCGTGCGAGCGTTCCGGCGTCAGCCGTCAACCCCTACCTCGCGGTCGGCGGGCTGGCTGCCATCGCGGCCGGGGGGCTCGTCTACGCCTTCGCCTCCCGGTTCCGCACGAGGGGAATGGGAAAGGATAAAGACGACGCCGACGAATCCACCGACAATGGCTGACGAATTCGCGAAAGGCCTCGGCATCTTCACCGCGGCCGGCCTCGTGTGGATCGTCCTCGCGGGCTGGTACAACACGCCGAGCTTCGAGGGGGCCCAGCTCGCGGGCGCGAACCCGGAGAACCTCGACATGTACGGGCAGCTCGCCATCGTGCTCAAGGAAGCGATGTTCTGGTTCGCCATCATCGGCCTGCTCACCTTCTGGGTCGTCATCCCGGCCGTCCGCGAGGCGCGCGCGTACCTCGCCGAGCGGTAACGGTTTCGACGCACTCTCAACGAACCGGTCTCGACGCTCGCTTCTCGAACCGGTCTCCTCGAATCGCTCTCGACTCGTTCTTCTTCGACCGCGCTGTACCAGACGCGGCTCCCGCCGGCAGCCATTCGCTCTCGACTGGTCCGGGGACCCGCGACCCTGGGCCCTCGGTGCCAGGGCCCGGAGACGAGGCGTGATCGGGTCGGGTCCTCTCTTTCGAGAACACGATTCGATAGTTGCACAACCATCGAATTATGGCTGTCGGCGGCTCTGTGGTCAGTGTCCGACACGTAACGCGAGTGCAGGTGACGTGAGAGCGAGCACTGCTGTCATAGAGGCGCGCGCAGACAACACGAAAACGAGCGCAGGGACAGCCCTGTCGAACGCCGACGGAGAACGCGAGAGCCGGTCGAGGACGGGCGAGACTCGGACCAGTGCAACTGCCAGACTCGGTCCGGTGCAGTTCGGGAGGAAGCCGCTGACCGCGGAAGGGGCGAAGCGAGTCGGGCGACGCGATCTACACGATCGCGTTCCAGATGGGGGCGACGATGAAGAAGACGCTGATGTAGGCCGCGTAGAGCAACGCGACGATGGAGATGGTGATCGCGCCCTTCGGACTCTCCAGGGGCATGTCGTTGCGCGCCTCGACCCTGCGGGCCTCGAACTCGAAGAGGTCGGCGATGAAGATGGCGAGCGCGAACATCGCGACGATGGTGCCCGAGTGGTGGTGGAGCGTCACGTAGTAAAAGGACACCAGCACCAGCCCCCACGAACTCGCCACGTGGAGCGGGTGGCGCTTGATGGCGTCCTCGCCGCCCTCCCGGGCCTGGCGGACGTGCGCGTCGTGGGCGAGCTTGCGCGTCAGGAGGTTCGAGATGACCAGCACGAGGACGGCGTACTCGGCGTACGGTCCGAGAATCGTATCGATCGGCCCGAACAGCGTGACCGAGGGAACTGTCATACGCGAACGTACGGAGGGTGTCGGTATTAGGTCTTTTCCAATCCGGCCGTCAGCG
>Ga0209928_1000175_pt1 | contig 14783 bp, 11 predicted proteins | sample SalPonF2_B_D2_MG_FD_185727 | JGI IMG/M metagenome (GOLD analysis project Ga0209928, IMG submission 185727) | Salt pond soil microbial communities from South San Francisco under conditions of wetland restoration - Salt Pond MetaG SF2_B_D2_MG... ...
TAAATATACACTTGATACATCAATATAACAAGTTGTGGGGGTGTGCATGATCAAATTCTTCACGAACAGAGAGCTTTCCGACAAGTTGGGCATCAAACTGGCCAAGTGGAAACGCTGGTCCCGGGAATTTCTGCCGCCGGACCCATTGGGCGGGATGCAGTCCGGATATGCCAGACAATACAATCCGGATCAGGCGTTTACAGTCTTTTTAGGGGGACATCTGGTGGCGGACTTGAAATTTTCGATTCCCGAAGCCAATCAAATCATTCAAGATTTGAATAACTGGCTGTCGGACAAAGGTTTTTTCTTTGATCTACGGGGTCATTCTGTGTCCGACAAAGGTATGGAAGCACTGATCAAAAAGTATATCCTATTTATACGGCGTGAAAAAAGGCCGGATAAGCGTTTCAAATTTATTTACACGGTCAGAGGCATCATTTCAAATGAACCGGTCCAACACAAGGGCTTTGAAATGGTGAAAAAACTGTATGTGGAAACATTCGTCAATCAGGGGTCTGAAAAACCATCGGAGATGGATATGAATGTTGTTAAAACCTTATATCTTACCGGCATATTGACTGATTTTATCGATGCAATGGGGCTGGATAGGATGAGATATTCGGTGCTTTCATAATAATCTCCCTTTTCGCTGCATTAGCGTTGTTAAAAATCGAGGGTGAGAAACTTGAGACAATGATTGTTTTTCTTAGTGCCTTGGGGTCTTGGTGGCGATCATAAAAAAATGCACAGGCTTTACGGAAAGGAAGCAACCTCAGGTGGTTTTCGTCGATATGGGATTGTTTTGCGAATGTCTCACTGTTCCAGCAACTCCTGTATCTTTTCAAGGGGCATGGGAGAAAAACTGTCCATACCGGCCGGCAATACAGATCCTTGATGCTTCAACCAGTTGACTCGGGTCACCACAGCGGCGCCATAGAGAAGGTTCATGGCAACGGTGACGGTATCGCGGTTTTCAGGTGGTTCGAGAAATGAACCTTTAACCCACTGGTTAAACGCTCCCATGGACGGGCCGCACCATATCTGGTAATCGATTTTTCGTGATGGGTCGCCCGAGTTGGCCCAGTTGGAAGATTGGCCGAGGTAGGATCGGAACACAAGGGCCATTTTGTGTTTGGGGTCTTTTTCGGCCCGTTCAATCTGTTTGGGATCATGGCGAGTAAAATAGGCTTTGGTCTGCTCCCATTCTTCCTGAAAGCTGCACCGAAAAAAATCTCTCTCCAGCATGTTTCTTTGTTTTTCGGAAATGCTCTCAAAACGGTCGTGGGTGGAATAGAGGTCGTAGAGTTTTGCAGCCCGAAGCGGAAACATGGTACCCCGTTTGAGCACTTGGACCTTAACACCCATTTCAAACATATCTGCTGCCGGGGCCATGGTCACATCAGCCTGGCCGGCGTCTGCCAGCATATGGCGGACGGTTTCGGATGTGCCGGCTTCCACGCAGGATTGATTGACGGAACCCGTGAGAATATAGGCTGCGCCCATGGCAAAGGCCGCGGCGGCGGAATGGGGGGTGGAGATTCCGCCGGCAAGTCCCACACAGGGCGGATTTTTGTATGTGTGCTTTTCGGTCAATTCATCGCGCAGGGCGATCATGGTCGGTAATAACGAAATCGCCGGCCGGTTGTCGGTATGGCCGCCGGAATCCGCTTCTGCGGTCAGGTCATCGGCCATAGGGATCATTGCAGCGAGCTCTGCTTCCCCTTGGGTGATCATGTTTTTGTCAATGAGCTGTGCCAGAAGTTTTTGCGGCGGTGGGGAAAAATATTTTGCGGCCACTTCAACTCTGGAGACTTTTGCAATCACCTTGTTGGGACAAATTATCTCACCGTGCGCATCACGATGAATTCCTTTTACGCGATAGTATACCAAGGGAAGGGTGAGATCCAGATATGCCGAGGTGCTGACCAGCTTTATGCCACGTTGCAGATACAATCGAACCACGGCTGCTTCAAGCTCAGGGTCGTTGGGGCTGTGTATTAAATTAAAGCCAAAAGGGATGTTTTTTAAGTTTTGCTGCAACCGGTCGATGGCGGATTCGATTTGATCGAGGGCAAGACCGGCAGCGCCAAAAAAGCCGACCCATCCGGCGTTTCCGGCTTTTTCGACCATCTCAACCGATGTAATGCCGTTGGCCATTGCACCCACAATGTACGCATAGCGAAGATTATGTTTGTCCTTAAACTGCGGATCTCCTAAATCTTCGGGGTGCAGCGGCGGTGTATATGCACGCAGCGGAACAGCAGCGGATTGCAAAGGGGCATCGCTGCCGATGGTGATGGTGCCGCCCCTGCCGACGGCCGGAAGGCCGTTGATATCTAAAAGGTAGGCCGGCTGTGTCACCTTTAAAATTGCCGATCGGACAGCATGCCCTCCCGGTTCAGGTTCACTATCCCCCGGCAGCCACCAGCCGGGGATATTTTTTCGTTTCGATGATTGCATTTGATATTCCACGGGTCGCGCGTAAAGAAAACGTATATCCTAAATCGTCGTAACATGCATTGGACAAGAAGTTTGATGATGTCAAAAGAATCTGATAAGAGACTTTTTATGAATTCATCAGGTTTGATTAATACAATGAGCCTGCTCGTGTCAACAGCATTGACCGAACGCCGGTAACTATCGGGTCTGTGTCTTTGGCAAAAGTTTTAAAGTTTTTCTGTTAATTTCCGAAAATAACAATAAATCGGTTGAACCGGATCATACCTTCCCATGACCGTGTTAGGACCCAAAAACGCTGTCGTCCGGGAACCACCACATATCACTGATAGCAGGGGGGTACTGCATGCAAGTTGTGACCACACACAAGAACACCGATTTTGATGCGATGGCCTCGACCATAGCGGCTTCTATTTTGTATCCGGAGGCCGTCCCTGTCCTTCCGAAACAGGTAAATCCAAATGTTAAAGCCTTTTTATCCATTCACAAGGATATCTTTAAAACATCCTCATTTGACGATATTCCTCTTGACGATGTAAAGCGATTGATCGTTGTTGACATCAACAGCTGGGGACGGCTCGGCAGGATCCGGGGGCTGAAAAAGAGTAAAAATTTAGAGATTCTTCTGTGGGATCACCATTCCAATGTGGGAGACATAAAACCGACGTGGAAATGCCAGGAGCCGGTGGGGGCAAACATTACCCTTATGGTTCGACAGTTAAAGCAGGAAAAGAAAATTTTAACCCCGATACAGGCCACGCTTTTTTTAGCGGGTCTGTATGAAGATACCGGAAATCTTACCTTTCCCGCTTCGACTGCCGAAGATGCATATGCCGCGGCGTACCTGCTTGAACGTAAAGCCGACTTGAACATCATCAGTTCATTTTTGCGTCCGGCTTATGGAGAAAAACAGAAAAACGTTCTTTTCGAGATGCTGCGATCTGCAAAAAGAGACAAGGTGAACGGATACAGTGTCAGTCTTAACAAACTGAACTTAAAAGACTATGTGGATAACCTTGCCGTCGTGGTCCATATGTACAGAGAGATTCTTAATGTAGATGCCGCTTTTGGCATATTTATGGACGAGGAGCGCAACCGGTGCATGATCATCGGCAGGAGCAATGCCGACGGTCTCGATATCGGCTTGATCATGCGGAGCATGGGCGGCGGCGGACACCCGGCCGCCGGCTCCGCTGTACTCAAACCGGTTAACCCGGATGCCGTTGAGGATATGATTCGTGAACTGATCCAAGGAAATCAACAGGCATCCGTACAGATCAGTGATTTGATGTCTTTTCCTGTTTATACGGTGCCGCCGGACACCAGCATGAAAAAAGTGGCGTCCATGTTAAGAAAAAAAGGCTGTACAGGCTTTCCGGTGGTTGAGGATGGAAAACTTGTGGGCATGATTTCGAGAAGAGACTTTAAGAAATTAAAAAAAGAATCCCAGCTAAAGGCGCCGGTAAAAGCATTTATGAAAACAGATGTTATGACGATTGCTCCCGGAAAAAGCCCCACAGAAGCAGCCCGACTTATGGTCAAACACGACATTGGCCGGCTTCCCGTGGTTGAAAATGAGAACATACTCGGAATCCTGACACGGTCAGATACCATGCTCTATTTTTATGATCTTTTACCGGATTGAAAACAGAACCAATAAGCCAGAAAGAGAAAAGAGAAAATAGAAAAGAGGAAAGAGGATAAGGGAAACCACCCCGCCCGCTTCGCCTGAGCGAGCCCAATGCTTGCGATGGCGGAAAGGTCCATTTGCGGGCATCTATTTTCTAATTCCTATTTTCTGAAATGAACTTCCAACCCTGGCTCAGACCGATCACCATCACTCTATACTCAAAAAGTCATGTTTGTAATAGTGCATAGGCCAGATCAAGGTATGAGCGATACGAACCAGGGCGGGCAAAGCAAATCCCCTTTATGTAAACACCAAGTCAGATCCTCTGAGTCACATTTTTTATTCAATGGGACCAAACAATTTTGCTGCATCGGGTTTTGTTGATGACTGTTGGGTTTCTACGGGTCCAAACAGTTTCGCTTCATCTGTTTCTATTATTGACGGTTCGGATTCTATGGGTTCGAATAGTTTCGGTGACTCGAAAGGTGTTGATGTCTTATTGGATGAGGAAAGTGGAGTGCTTTTTTTACGACCTACTGAACGAACGAAAGAATGAGGCATCGGTTTGCGAGAGGTCAATAGATCTTCTGGGATGGAAATCGTGTCGCCGATGTCGATTTTTTTAATATCCAGTTCGGGATTTGCTTTGGCAATGGCCTTCCAATTTTTAACGGTGCCGGTGTACCATTTTGCGATGTGAGAGAGTGTTTCTTCCGGCCAGCGCACCTCGTGCAAATAGAAACGGGGTTCCGGCTCCGCTGGTGAAGGTACCTCTATAGCAGGCGTATCGGGCACTGCAACAGGAGTTTCGGGCTTGATTTCAACAGGGGAGGGCGGCACTTCAGGTGCCGGTTGGAGCGGAGGGTGTTGGTATGCACAACAGTTTAGGATCCAGATAAAGGATAATACCAACAAGATCCGGGCTGTTTTCCGCTGTTCCACAAACACAATTATGATACTCCCTTATACTTTTTAAGCTGATTTAGATATTGTTGTGCCCTTTGATTCTTTGGGTTGATTAGCATAGTTTTTTCAAGATTTTCGATGCATTGCTGTTCTTTTCCCTGTTTTTGTTGAACCACAGCAAGATTAAATAGCACTTTGTCGAGATAGGGCGGTTTTAGATCAACGACATGAAGAAACATTTTTTCGGCATTTGCAAAATCTTTGGTTGATGCATAGATAAACCCAAGATTATAAAACGTATCCGAAGGACGGTAGTTTAGATTTGCAGCGTTTTGATAGGCTTTTATGGCTTTTGGGTAATCTTTTGATTTTGTATAAAGCCTTCCTAAATCAAAGTGGGCTTCAGCATTTTGAGGGTCAACCTCAACCGCCTTGGACAGTAATATTTTGGATGTATCAGGGTTTTTTATAAAAACACTGTCCGCCTGCCCTCGTAACGCCTTTGAGTAATCCATCTTAATTGTTGACGCATGTGTTGGGTTTTGTGCGATGACCTGCTCAAACAATTCAACTGCTCGGTTAAAATTCTTATTGTGCAGCGCTGTTTCAGCCTGTTCCAATACATTGGGTTTTGATGTTTCGGTTTTTGGGGGAGATGGTGCTTTTATTGGGTGATCCGATGTGGTTTTGGCAACTTTTATCTGGACGTTATTTGCGGTTAAATAACCGTCGGGTTTATCTGGTGATGGTGCCGTTGTTTTGAGTGCAAGTGCTGTCGGTTTGGGTGGATTGTTTTTCGACGTCAACGCTTTCTGATAAAGACCTGTAATGACCAGAATCATCACCGCCAAAGATACAGCAGACATCCAGAAAAACTGTTTTTTTCGAAGAAGTGTCGGTAAAAGTACAGTAGATACCCAGAAAAACAGTCTTTTTTGAATGCGTGTTGCATAAGATACGGCAGCAGATGCCCAGTCAAACAGTCTTTTTTGCATGCGTGTGATAAAAGGCATGGCAGCAGATGCCCAGGAAAACAGTCTTTTTTGCATGCGTGTTGCAAAAGATACGACAGGCGTCCAGGAAAACTTTCTTTTTCGCAATCGTTTTACAATGGACACTTTAGAACCATCAGCGATATTATTCTGAGGTTCTTCTTTAGAGTTTATGTGTTTTCGGGTGCTTTCTGTCTGAGGTAAAATGAAAACCCGAGCCCCTGTGTTTTCGGACGTCCCCCCTTCCTCGGCGATATCTTTTAAAAACGGACATGTTACAGAATGGGTTTGGCATTCCGGATGGTGTTGCTCATAGGAAATTGAATGGTTGTTCCGGGTTTCGCCGATGGAATTGAATTGTTGAGCACATTCTTGGATAACGTCCGGGGTGATTTTTTTGAAATTCCGAGCATATCCTGTTAATAGAGCATGATCGCAAATGATGTTTATCAGACGCGGGTAACCCTTGGAAAAATGATATATCTCTTGAACGGCATTTTGAGTAAAAATGTTTTTTTCAGTCCCGGCAACTTTCAATCGGTGCTTGATGTATGCCAAAGTTTCATTCTCTGACAAAGGCTCAATCTGATAAACCAGACTGATTCTTTGTCGAAGGGCGCGACATTCCGGCAAGGCCAAGGTTTGATGTATTTCATTTTGGCCCACAAAGAATATGTTGATGAGTTTTTCTTCCGGGAGCTCTATGTTGGATAAAAGTCGAATATGTTCAAGAACTTCTTTTGATAAACTGTGAACCTCGTCAATGATGAGCAAAACACTTCTATTCTCCGAATATACTTTTTTTAAAAATTGGCTGAAGTAAACAATAAAATCGATTTTACTGTCAAATTTTTCGGGAATATTGAATGATAATGCAACAAAATTAAAAAATTCAATGAGATCCAACGCTGGGTCCGTTATGTTTGCCACCAGGGTATCTTCTTCGATACTTTCCAATAATGCATTAATCAATGTTGTTTTGCCCGTACCCACGTCTCCGGAAACAAGCAGAAATCCCTTTTGGTCGATAACGCCATATTTTAAAGTTGCCAGCGCTTCCTTGTGCTTCTCACCAAGCCAAAGAAACTTTGGATCTGTGCTTAACTGGAATGGCTTCTTAATGAGACTGTAATGAGATCGGTACATATTTAAATTTTGTCCGATTTTTCTATAAATTGTTGTCCGACTTTATTCGGATACATCCATAGTGACTTTTTCCATCGACCGATCATAATGGATCGGAGATGGGCCTCTTTTTAAGTAGATGACATGCTGTGAGTCTGGTTCGCTATTGGATATTTGTTGTTTCTGCTGAAAAGTGAAATCATTCATCATTGTATTCAGCTGATTTCTAAGAACTGAATATGAATAGTGACGGGAAGCGACCTCGTAGTTTGTATTTACCATCTTTCTTTTTAGTTCGGGCGATTCAATAATTTCTTTTGTTTTATGAACGGTGTTTTTTGTGAGAAATCCGTCCATAACAATCAGTTCAAAACCTTTAGGCTCTATATCTTTAATAAATGTGGCGTATCGATTGACCAATATCGGTTTTTTAAAATAAACAGCTTCAATAAGCGCATTGCCGAATCCTTCGCAGAGGCTCGGATATGTGATAAAATCTGCACAAGGATAGATGTCCCATAACGTATATTCTGTTTGATAATTTCCATTTCCATTCCAGGGATCTGAAATTTGTGTCGTTAACATGCGAAGGTCTACCCCGCGTTCCAAGGCATAGTTTTTAAGCCATTGTGCATATTCAAAACCCTCATCACCGGCTTCGTGAGATATAACCAGTTTATAACGAGGATCTTTCAGCCCCTTCACCAGTTCAATGGCTTGCTCAATACCTTTTCGTTGGATGATGCGCGTGGGCTGTAAAACAATTTTATCATCGGGATTTAAACCGATGCTCTTTCGAAACGCTAGAACCTTTTTTTCATCCACAACAGGGGGATGATCGAAATCCAGAATGTTTGGAACAATGATCGAAGAGATTCCCGTACGTAAAGCCAGCTGTTCCATCGCTTCTGAATTGATGACCACGTGACGAATGCTGGGTAGATTGGGTGGAAATGCCATTCGCAGATAATCGCTCACAGCATTGACCGAGAATCTGTCCCTTTCCCAGTAGAAATCGTGATGGTGGGCAATGGTGGGGATTTCTGTTTCTGCTATTGTTTCCGTCAAAGCAAGTCCCAGAGAAATGTTAAGCGGTATGGTCAGGGCATTTTCGACGATTAAAAGGTCAATATGAAACTGATTGATAAAATTGTAAAGCTGAATTTTCAAATAAGATCTAAGGGCATGTATCAATTCGGTAGTGGTGTGCTTTCTTCCTGTTTTCCCAAAAATCTGTGAATTGATCCATTGGCTTTGAGTGTGTTGAAAATGAGCTTTAGGTTCAAGAAAACTCTTTTCAGGATTCCGATCCAGTTCACCGGCGAACCAGAAACAGTTGTGTCCGTTTTGTTCGAGGACTTCCGACCACTTGCTGGCTTCCAAAGAAACACCGTCGATTCCAGCAAACCGTGTTGAAACAAATCCGACGTTTTTACCCTTCATTTAAGTTCTCCATAGAAAAATTATAAAAATATCGACCAGTTTTCATGCTTACACTTACGACCGGATTGTAAAAGTATAGCAAATTATAGCAAGAGCTATGCCAGATGAGGTGTTGTTAAATAATATAAGATATTATAAGTAGTTATAATGTTTTGCACAAGAGTCGGGGTGTGATATTGAGTAAAAAACATCTAAGAATTGTGAAATTAATTACACAATTTGAACGGTGGCAGCCTACAAGATAGTTCGCTTCGCTCACAATTGGAATGATGGAATAATGGGTTACTGTAGGAATTAGAATGATATTGTTCCTTCAACCCAACGTTCCACTATTCCAAGATTCCAACATTCCATGGAAGTGGCATAAACCAGGATCTATTAAAAGATCTTTAATTTCAACCAACTGTAGAATTTCCGAGACGTTACATTATGGCTGCTTGTCGGGGAAAAGCCTGATAATGATGCTGCAACAATAGTTAAAAGGGAAGGAAATCCCGAGAACACGAACCATGAAAGTAAGTTGATCATTTTCGCAACATTCGGCATAATGACGAAACAGCCTCAGGTACTTTTGAAAGGGGACCCTTGAAATCCGGGGCCGGGATATCCGAAAGTTGAAGCGTTTGCAAAATTTCACTGGTATCCACCCTTACCCTTCCGGCACCTTTGCTGTCATCGGTCAAATAGGTTTTCATTCCGGTATGTGCGGCAGTCAGGTCATTGACGGGGTCGTTGCCGACCATCATGCAGGTTTCGGGGGGTTCACCGATTTTTTGACTGATTTCCAAGTAATACTCGATTCTGGGTTTACAAAAGGACATGTTCTCGATGTGGGTCACCAAGTCGAATCGCACATGGTCCAATTTGGCCCAGGCCAGACGCTTCATTTGGACATCGAAGGGGAAAATCGGGTTGGAAGCCAGCACCATTTTCAAACCGGTCTGAACCATTTTGTCCATGGTTTCATACAAATGATTCGGTAGCGTAAAATTGGCTTCAAGATGGTCGTACTCGGTTTCATAAAAATACAAAAACCGGTTCCACAGTTCTTCACGACGGTCCTTGTGATTTTGAGCAAACGCTGTCATGAAATATTCAGCATTCGTCATTTCGCCGTTGTTTTTCACCAGGGCACGGGTAGCGCTGACCAGCCGTTCCACAAATTTATCCGCGGGCATGATGTCTGTGAACAGTTTCTCTATCTTTCGGAAGTACCCCTGGTAGAACTTGGCTTCGTTAAATAAAATCAATGTATTGTCTAAATCAAACAGAATAGCCTTCAGCATATCGCAAAGTTTATCCTTAATCTGGTTCGTGCGTCAACCCGGTTAACTATAGCTTTCCCGAAATATTTAGATCCGGCGGATTTTTGGCCAGCCGATAATACCTCGCAGCGTCTGTGGAATAAATAAACAGGGCTGTCCATATCAAAACAAAAGCGAATATCTGGGCGCTTGAAATCGGTTCATTGTACAAAAAGACACCCAAAAGAAACATGCAGCTCGGTGCGATATACTGTAAAAAACCGACGGTGGAAAGATTCAGCCGCCTCGTACCCATCGTAAAGAGAAGAAGTGGAACGGCTGTAAGAAAAGCGGCCCCCATAAGAAAAAGATCGATTTTGAGGCTAATGTGAAATAAGGCTCCGATTCCCTTGCTGTTTAGAAAGAGGATATATGCCAAGGCCGGACCTGAAAGAAAGAGCATCTCTATAAATAGGCCTACCAGGGAACTGACCGGGGCCACTTTTCGGATCAGACCGTAAAATCCGAAAGCAAAGGCAAGGGACAGGGCTATCCATGGAAATTCTCCGTGATAATAGGTTAGATATAATACCGCGATTGTCGCCAGTGCCAAAGACATCGTTTGCAGGCGTCTTAATCGTTCTCTGAGAAAAAGCATGCCCAGCAGGACATTGATCAGCGGATTGATAAAGTATCCAAGACTTGCCTGGAGAATGTGTTCATTGTTAATCGCCCAGATGTAGATGAACCAGTTGAATCCAAGAAGTATTGTTGTGGGGATCAGGATCATGAAGGTTCGCGGCTTTTTTACGGCCGCCATGAATTCATTCCAGTGCTTCTGGAATACAAGTACAATAATAAGAAAGAAAAAGGACCAGATCACTCGATGCATAATGATCTCAAAGGCAGGAATATCGCGCATCACTTTCCAGTAGATGGGGCTTAATCCCCATATCAAAAATGCCGACGATGCATATACCACACCGGACAAAGATTCCTGCCGTGACTTTGAAGGATTGATGTGTTTCATAAAATCATCGTATTTTTAATACAAGAAGGTGAATTCAAAAATTATTTTCCATAGTGCATTTAAAAATTGATGTCAAAAGATATCCACCTTGACACAAGGCAGAGAATTCAAATAAAAGAGCGTAAAGAGCTTTTTTACTGTCATATAAACAAGGGAGAAGAAAATGGCGCAAATTGTGGCGATTTATGGAAGCCCCAGGCGGCGAGGAAACACCGCGACCTTGCTCAAACATGCTGTTCAAGGAGCCGTTGACGCCGGCGCCCAGGTCGATGAGATCATTTTAAGAGACTTAAAGATATCTCCTTGTCTTGAAATATATGCGTGTAAAAAAGAAGGGCGATGCGCCATAAAAGACGATTTTCAACAGGTTGTGGATCAAATCCTGTCGGCCAAAGGATTAATCCTTGCCAGTCCTATTTTCTTTTATACGGTGAGTGCCCACACGAAAATATTAATGGATCGATGCCAGTCGCTGTGGGTGAAAAAATATTGGATTGACAAGGTTCCTTTCGGTCAATGGGAGCCCAAACGTAAGGGCCTTTTTATTTCCGTCGGGGCAACGAAGGGTAAAAAACTTTTTGACGGGACCCTTTTGACGGTCAAATATTTTTTCGATGTGTTGGATACGGAGCTTTATCGATCGCTCTTGTATCGCGGGATGGATTTTGAGGGAGATGTTCTAAAGTATCCGGAATATCTTGAGGAGGCCTATGAGGCCGGCAAGGCGCTTGCTAAAATGAAATGATAAGAATTTTCTAAATCAAAGACAAAACGGCCGTATTTAAGTAAAGAATGCAGTCTCTTATGCTCTATCGAAAAGCGAACTGGCCTTACGGGTACCGTTGCTGGCAGAAAAAACACGGCTTAACCTGAACAGTCTGTCTCCAGAGGGTCTGTCTATGATTGAGACCCTCATGGCGAACGAGGGAATTGTTGCCGGTTCCCTTTCATTGAGTTTTGATGAACCCAACTCACTTCTAAAACTATATGCCCGGTTCAGTCGAATAAACCACCTTCTTTTCACGTATGGATATCAGGGCTTATTTATGAGCCGGCGCATCTATGAATTGATCGGGGGCTTTCAAGAGATTCCCATTTCGGTTTCTGCAGATAGTCCACAGCGCCAAGGCGCAAAAACTTCGAGGATATCTCCAGGTTCGGCTATCCCGTCATCATAATGACCTGAACATGGGGCGATATCTCACGGATTTTCTTGGGCAGCTGCGATTAATGGTAAGCGGATACTACGATAAAGATTACCGACGTTCCGGACCATGAACAATAGCACTTGCTTTCGGATTAAAAGGATTGACACGCATAGCCAGTGAGAGCAGGTACCCATAGTTATCTTTTAAATAGCGCATATAGGACAGCCATTCAAATACCAGCAGTTTGAAGGCGCGGGCAATATCTATCTCCAGGTGTTGTCGATCAGCATCGGGTAATTCAGATAGATCCGCCCGGTTTAACAGTTCGTCCCGGAGATGAAATGTGGCGCGGAGCAAGTCAGGAAAATGTCCGTGTTCTTGCAGAATCGGATTTTCTAAAATTCTCAACAAAAAGGTGGCACGGGTCTGAAGGTACTCCCGCAATGTCATAAGGTCTCCACCGGTTGAGTTGATAGCAAAACGATGTTCATTTAAACGCTTATTTGCGTTTCGGAAGTCTTTGTTTGTCCATTCGTTCGAGACTTTCAAAATTTCATACAGCACACCCTTTTCCGGGTCGAGCCGAGCAAGCTGCCTCAGTAGTTCAGTTCCCAGTTCGCTAAAAAACAATCCGGTCACCATATTGATTTTTTGTCGCCGAAAAGTATCTTCCCGTCGCTTTAAAAAAATATCGGTGATACTGGCTACTAATCCGAGAAAAGTTCCAACTCCGCCGACAATAAGTATTAGTGCCAAAATCTTTCCGATGGCAGATTGGGGATGAATATCGCCATATCCAACGGTGGCCATAGTAACGATGGAGAAATAGATCGAATCCACTAATGAAAGATTTTCAAAGACCATGAATCCTAATACTCCAAGGATCAGCAGCGTCGTGAAAAATCCTAAATACAATCTAAAACGAATTTTATCTGTTTCCATTGTTTTTTACCTACCTTGAGTTGAGAAGATGTCCCATTATTTTTATGTCAAATCTATTCTCCGAAGGTTATATCGCCCACTCAACAGCCTTTCCACAAAAAAAATCGCTGAAAAATTTTTAAAACGTCGTTCGCGGCGGTCTCAAAAAAATGGAAAATCCTGAGCAATTCGGCTGTTAAGAATAGAAGTCGTTCGTGTTAAGATAAAAATAATCTACAATTGTAGAATAAATGTCAAATATTGATTTTTAAAAATGACATGAATTCTCATTTTGGGGAACGGGTTAAACGAACATATCGAATTGTGTTTTCCCATCATCTTCCCGGTGTGTTTCTTCATTTGATGTCACGGCACCTGCGGGTTATCAAAATATCTTCACAATAGAAAAACATTGAGCAGTGTGTAAAATTTTCCGACATTTTTAAAGGTCTTTTGTTCTCGTTTGGCTAATACAATTATATGATAATATTACGAATTTGATATATTTTTGTCTGGCACTGTTATTGCAAATGTTCTAATTAGTGTCCATCCATGAATTCAAAATGAACACAATGGGTGTCCAATTCAGAAATGAGCAATTTTTGTTCTGATCAAGGCCGCACAAGGGTTTTCGGTGAGGCGTACGTCTGTACGCCGCAGCCGGAAACCCGCGGAGAACGCCGAGCAGGACAAAAAGGGCCATTTATGGATGGACACTAATTAATGGTCATCCATACTTCTATATTGGGGACAAATTAAGTTTCTGATGCGGAGACGTATAAAAAAAATACGATACGTATTTGAGACCTCAACAAGGGAGATTCCAGTCAACCATGAAGGCGCTTTTGAATCAGGATTCCGTTTGCCGGATGATCCGGCGCTGGTTTCCGGGCCATCCCGATGCACGTAGGGTTAGAATTCATACGGATACGACCGATTTTTTTCGGGTGGATTATGACGACATCGTAGTCCTTGGTGAAAAGACCTATCTCATTCGTCATAATGCCAAGGAGGGTCGTTTCGGGCTTGACGATGAAGAAAAATTTTGGGTCAAGCGCGCTTTTGACCTTCAGGACGGAAGCCGTAAAATTCTCAAACTCGTCTTTCATGAACGATTTATCACCCGGATTGGAGATATTGAGTTCGAATGCTTTCGCAGCCCTAAAAAAGAGGCACGGATTCTGAAACTTGCACACAACCACAAAAACTTCATGAACGGTTACGGGATACCCGATGAAAAGGGAAACCTTGTGAGGGTGCTTGACTTTATTTATGGCAAACCCCTTTCGACAATGGTGGAAGACATCCGGCTGGACCATGAAACCTATTTTAATTTGCAGTTCCCGGTGATTATGGAGCACTTTATCGAGTGCATCCGGGCGATCCGTTTTATACATGAGCATGAAGAAAAGCACGGAGACATCAGAAGAGATCACATTATCGTCGATCGGGAAAGCGGCCATTACCGATGGATTGACTATGATTTCAATTATCATCAGAGAGAGAACATTTACAGTTACGATCTTTTCGGTTTGGGCAATATATTGATTTTTCTCGTTGGCAAGGGCGATGTTCTTTTACCGAATCTCATTCGGGAAAAACATCCGGCTTTGCATCGAATCCGGGCGGAAGATGAAAATATCGTTTTCCATAATCGCGTTGCCAATCTGAGAAAAATTTACCCATATATCCCTGAGCGCCTTAATCGTATTTTGCTGCATTTTTCCAAAGGCGCCAACCGGTTTTACGAGACCACCAACCAGTTACTCGAAGATCTCGGCGAATACCGTACAGCTGTTGGATTGAATAAAGCCTAACGTTGCATAAACAACATGGCATCAAATAGGCCCCATCCCTTGAATTCACCAGGGATTGGAAATCAAAAAG
>Ga0209928_1000176_pt1 | contig 14780 bp, 14 predicted proteins | sample SalPonF2_B_D2_MG_FD_185727 | JGI IMG/M metagenome (GOLD analysis project Ga0209928, IMG submission 185727) | Salt pond soil microbial communities from South San Francisco under conditions of wetland restoration - Salt Pond MetaG SF2_B_D2_MG... ...
ACACCGGATGAACACCATCACCCTCGATTCGCTCGAGGAGGTGAGCGCCGCCCTCGACGCGTTCGAGGCCAACGACGACGTCCGGGCCGTCCTCGTGACCGGGGCGGGCGACCGCGCCTTCTCCGCCGGTTTCGACGCCTCCACGGCCGCTCCCGGGAGCGGCATCGAGGCCGCCGACCTCTCGCGGAAGGGCCAGCGCACCTTCGGCCGCTTCGAGGAGCTGCCCATGCCCGTCGTCGCGGCCATCGACGGCTACTGCCTCGGCGGCGGGATGGAGCTCGCCACCTGCGCGGACCTGCGCCTGGCCACCGAGCGCTCGAACTTCGGCCAGCCGGAGCACGAGCTCGGCCTGCTCCCCGGCTGGGGCGGCACCCAGCGCCTGCGCCACGTCGTCGGCGAGGGCCGCGCGAAGGAGATAATCTTCACGGCGCGCAAGGACTACGACGCGGAGACGATGTACGACTACGGCTTCGTGAACGAGGTCGTCGAGAACGACGAGCTCGAGGCGCGCGCCTGGGAGCTGGCCCGCGAGCTGGCCGCCGGCCCGCCCATCGCCCAGAAGTTCACCAAGCGCGCGATGCTCGCCGGTCGCGACGCCACCGAGGCTGGCCTCGAACTCGAGGCCAGCGCCTTCGGTCACCTCTACACGACCGACGACCTCTGGGAGGGGCTCGCGGCGTTCCAGTCCGACCGCGAACCCGAGTTCGAGGGCCACTAATCGCCGGGCGGTAACGGAACGCTTAAACGAATCTCGGCGATAGTTCGGAACGTCGCTCGGTTGGTGTAGTCCGGCCAATCATGTTGGCCTTTCGAGCCAACGACCGGGGTTCAAATCCCCGACCGAGCATGATTTTCCGCGGAGCGAAACGGAGTGGAGCGACGCGGAAAATCACGCGCAGGGAGGGGATTTGAGCAGAGAAGTCGCAGCGGCCGAGCGTAGCGAGGCCGACCGTCTTCTCGAGTTCAAATCCCCGGCCGAGCACAGTGCTCTCCGGGGATTGACCGCAATACTGCCGAACAGACCGCGAACGGCCCGGGCCCGTCGGGGGTCGTCGTGGCGTTCCCGGTCGGTTCGGCGGTCGTCGTCTCGTTCCGCGGTAGCGGGCCACGCTGGCCCGGCGGCACGAGTTCGACCGTCACCAGGTCGGAGGTCCCGTTCCCGACCTGGACGCGGAGCTCGTAGACGCCGGCCTCCGCGCCGGACGTGTCGATGGCCACCGACCAGTGGCCGTCCGGTCCCCACTCGTCGGTGGCCCCGATGGGGAGCAGCGGCGCGCCAGGACGGGTCAGCTCCACGCGGATCGTGTTGTCGTCGGGCTTGCGGTTGGTCACGCCGCGTATCAGCATCGTCTCGCCGACCTCGATGCGGTTGACGCCGGTCGCGTCCGGGGCCGACGCGGGGACGACCGAGCGGACGGCGGTCTCCCCGTCCGTGAAGGTAAAGCGCTGCTCGCGGACCATGTCGTCGCTGCCGGCCTCCAGGCTCGTCTGCTCGTAGATGCGGGAGACCACCTGCTCCTGACCCGGGTTCGGGCCGAGCGACTGGACGTAGGCCGCGAGGGCCGCCCGGCCCGCGGTCTCCTGGGCGGGGAGCGAGCCGTCGCCGGCGACGTCGTCGCGACCGAGCGCGACGAGGAGGCCGACGATGTGCCCCTGGCTGAGCGGGCGGTCGGCCGGGGTCAGGAGGGGGACGTCCTCGTCGAAGACGTCGTAGCGCCCCCTGGCCGGCACCTCCTGGGTGGCGACGTTGCCGCGCGAGTCCACCATCACGACGAGGACGCCCGGCATGCCCCGCGAGATGCCCTGGACGGCGACCGCGCCGTCGTCGGTGGCGACCTGGCCGCGGCGGGTCTGGAACGCCCCCTCCAGCCGCGGGGGCTTGACCGAGAGCGGCTCCTGGGCGGCCGTCCCCGACACGAAGTCGTTGGGCGTCAACGTCCTGGAGAGGTTGCCGCGGCGGTTCCGGGCGTCGACGGCGTCGATGACGCCGATGCGGTACTGGCCGGGGATGTCGAGCAGCCGGCTGGCGTTCGACAGCGTGACCCCCCGGCGGAGCCAGGTGCCGTTCGGGTTGACGTTGACGGCGTCGCCGTCGTCTCGCTGGCCGTCCTCGTTCAGGTCGAGGAGGTGCCAGTCCCCCGCCTCCCGGACGTAGACGGCAACCTCGTCGATGCCGGTCGCGGCGGAGCCGCCGACGTCTACGTCCTGCCCCGGGAAGTAGACGCCCCGGGGGCTGGAGATGGTGAGCGAGACCGCCCCACCACCGCCCTCCTGGGCCTGCACCGTGACGCCCGGACCGTGGTGGAGCGCGAGGAGTGACAGGACTACCAGTCCGAGTAGCCCGAGCATCGCGACCCGCGACCGCGTCACCCCCATTCCCAACTCCCCTTCGACGCCTCGACAGAAGAAGGTATGTCACCTGTGCAGGGGGGACGCCGGACGGTAGGACGACGTTACGGTCGACCTCACGCTCCCAGGCGTGGCTTACCCAGCCGTCGACGGACGGCGCGTTCGATTTGGTCCGGTACCATCCGCGCACTGGACGCCTCCCCGGCCGGGCACCGCCCGGGCGTCGGCCGGGACCGGCAAGCCCATACGGGCTGCGACGAACCCTCGCACATGGACGACGAGGACCTGCCGACGGGGTGGGCCGTCTGGAACGACGAGCCGGGCGGTCGGACGATACTCGTCTACCGGCCCGACGTCTTCGACAGCCAGGCGTTCCCGCCGCCGTGTCTGCCGACGCTCTACGTGAGCCAGCGCGCGCCGAACCAGGGCCGCCGCCGCGGCGAGTCCCGCGACGGCCGCTGGTGGGTAGCGTTCTACCTCGAACCCGAGGTGCGGGTCCGCGAGTTCGCCGAGCGCTTCGAGACCCGCGAGGCGGCCCTCGACGGCGCGCGCTCGGTCGCGCGGTCGTTCGCCGACGGCGAGGTCGACTACCGCGCGGTCTACCAGGTGCCCCGCGAGGACTACTTCGAGAAGCTCGACGAGCTGACCGGCCGACGCGAGGGTCGGGACGCTTAACAGCGCCCGACGCCAACCACGGCCCATGTCGACTATCACGCTCATCGGGATCCGCCTCGCCGATGACGGGACCGAGTTCGTCTACCACGGCGAGGCCGACGCCTGCGAGGGCTGTCCCTACCGGACCCAGTGTCTCAACCTGCAGGAGGGGGCGAAGTACCGCGTCGTCGACGTCCGGGAGGGCGGGCAGACGCTCGACTGCGGGGTCCACGACGGGGGCGTGGTCGCCGTCGAGGTCGAGTGCGCCCCGGTCCTCGCGAACGTCCCGTCCCGGAACGCCTACGCCGGCAGCAAGGCCCGACTCGCCGGCCCCTGCCCGTACACCGAGTGCCCCAGTCACGAGCTCTGTGTCCCCGACGGCGCCGAGTTCGACCGCGAGTACCGCATCGGCGAGGTGCGCGGCGACCCGCCCCACGAGTACTGCGCGCTGGACCGCGAGCTGACGACCGTCGAGTTCGAGCCGGGCGACCGGTAGCTCAGAGAACGCCGACCTTCTCCGCGACGTAGCCGAAGACGTTCCGGTAGCCGTAGGGCGAGACCAGCACCGGGTAGAACGGCTCCTCGGCGGTCACCGGCTCGCCGTCGACCGCGGCGAACGTCTCACCCGCCTCGACCCGCGTGAAGTTCTCGATGAACACCTCGTACTCGTCGCCGTCGCGCTTCGGGATGGGGTGGTGGAGTCGGAACGTCGGCAGCCGGTGGGTGACGGTGTCGCCGGGGAGCGCCCCCGTCGCGGTGAGGAACTCGCGGGCCAGCCGGAAGGCGTTCTCGGCGGCCTGCGCCGTGCCCTGGAGCCCGCACTCGACCTCCACGAGGTCGGCGGAGGCGAACAGTCGCCCCTCGCCGACGTGCCCGGCTTCGACCGCCGCGACGACCGAGAGCTGCGGACAGATCTCCCGGGCCACGCTGTTCGGCGTGTCGATGACCGCGAACGGCTCCGCGTGGGACTGCGTCGAGTGGAGCGCGAGCGTGACACAGCCCGATAGCTCCTCGGCCAGCCGCGCCGCCAGCCGCCGCTCGTAGGCGTCGGCGTCCAGGTCGCCCGGGAACGCCCGGTTCAGGTCGGCGTTGACGTACCGGACGCCGCGCTCGACGGCCGGCTCGTTGGCGACTATCAGCTTCACCGGTCGCTCGACGGTCGGCTGCTCCTCGATCAGGCGCTCGACCGCGCGAACGCCGCAGGGCTCGTCTCCGTGTATCCCGCCGACGACGGCTATCTCGGGGGTGCCGTCGCCCAGCTGCTCTGCGCGCATCGGTTGCCACTCATGGGCCACTTCGTAATGTCACTTCTGGAGTCGGGCGCCCGTGTCGGGGTTTCGGGCCGGGTCTCCGGTGACTGGTCTGTTCGGGGTTGCGGCCTGCGGCCGGACGGCTCACCGCCACTGTGGGCAGACCCGACGGCCGCCGAGCGGCCCTCGACGGCAGTCGAGCGGCGCGAAGCCTCGTCGCCACGGGTTGTAATCGTTTGCAAATCTGTGTAATCGTTTGTAAGTTCATGTAAGCGCTCTACGTCCGTCGGTTTTGGCGCTAAAGAGCGTCTCGTGACCCGTCCATCGCCCCGCGCGGTCGGCGTAGCGGCTCGGGTCGATACACCGGAACTCCCCATCGTGTAACGCTGCTCGTGAATCGTTATGGACTGCCGTACCGTACACTAGTTGGGGGTACAACACATGCCAACCTACCTCACCCTGGGAAAGCTAAGCCAGGCCGGCTACGACACCATGGAACAGGGGCCCGAGACGGTCCACACGTTCATCGAGAAGGTAACCGGGATGGGAGGGAGCTTCGAGGAAGACGACTTCTACGTCCTGGACGGGGAGTACGACTGGGCGGCGATAATCGAGTTCCCCAGCGCCGAGGCCGCCGCGGCGGTCTCCGACGTGTACGCCCGCACCGGCAGAGGGCGGATCCACGACGAGGTGATCGTCGCACAGGGGCCGGACGGGTACGAGGACTTCGTCCAGTCGGTGCTCGACGCGGAGTAGGACCCTGCGGCGTTCGTCCGTCGTTCTTTGCTCGCGAATCGGAAGCGAGTATCGGGGCGTCCGGGTGTCGAGGAAACCGGGTATCGGGGCGTCCGGGTGTCGGGGCGTTCCGATTCGACCGAATCAGCGTAGCTGTTCGGCGTACTCGTAATCTGCCGGCCCTGCCTCCGGACGTTCCCCGTCGAGCCTGATCTTCCAGCCGTCGAGGACGGTCGGGTCGGTAAGCGCGTTCGTCAACCGCGCTCGCACGTCGAGGACGTCCACGCCGTAGAAGTTGCGGGGGACACCGACGAAGTACTGGAGCGCCGTCTCGAACAGCGAGCGCATCCCGTCGTCGTCCACGAAGTCGTAGTGCTTGTAGGCCCCGGCCGCGACCTGGACCATCCCGTGGAGGAACGAACTCTCCACCTTCCCCGCGCCGTAGTCGTACCACGCGTCCTCGAAGCAGTCGTGGCTCTCGTGGAACGCGCCCGCGTTGTAGAGGCGGACGCCGTGGACGGTGGCCCGGCGGAGCGTCGCGTGCTCCCAGCGTCCCGCGTCGGGGCGCCAGCCGGTCGGCGTCCGGCCCGCCGGCGGGGGTGGGACCGTCGGGTCGCGGGTGTGGTCGTCCATCGACGGGAGTACGGGGCTCCCGCGGATAAGTCGGGCGGCTCCGGACCTATCAACGGCGCAGCGAAGCGCCGAAGTGGTTGGCGAGCGAACATCACGTATGGCCAGCGCAGTCGGCGTTCCGGGGTGGGTCACGCTCGGGGCGGGGGAGTCGGCGGTCTGGTCGAGCCGGCCGAGCCCGTACCTCGTCAAGAAGTGGATCGCCATCGGCATCGTCGTGCTGCTGGCGGGAGTACTCGCCTACGCCATCTTCCCGGCCTCCATCCAGTGGATTCCGCTCCTCGTCGTCGTGGCGAGCGTCCCCATCGGGGCGTGGGCGTACCTGCTCTACCGCAACGTGAACTACGTCGTCACGACCCAGAAGGTCTACCGGAAGACCGGCGTCTTCCGCCGGGACGTCCAGACGCTGCGCCTCGCGAACATCCAGAACGTCTCGTTCTCGCAGACGTGGGGCCAGCGTCTCTTCTCCTGTGGCGACGTGCGCATCGCGACCTCTGGCACCGGGACGCCGCCGCTCGTCTTCCGCAGCGTCACCAACCCCGAGTCCGTCAACAGCCTCCTCGTCGACCGCATCGAGGGCTGACCCTACTCGCCGTTGAGCCGCTCGACGAGCCTCGCCACCCGCGCTTCGTCTGCCGACTCGTCGGCCACGGAGAGCGGCGAGACGCTCACCTCACCGTCGACGAGCGCCCGGCGGTCGCTGCCGACGGGGTAGCGCTCGCGCTGGTCGTCGGAGAGGGGGAACGGGTTCTCCCAGCCGACGACGCCGGGCCAGGTGCGGTCGTGCAGCCGGACGACCGCCTCGTCGTCGCCGAGACCGCCGCCGTCTGCGTTCGCGTGCTCGACGTGCTGGTCGTAGTCCGCGTACGGATGCGTCACGCGGAAGCGCGGCTCCGCGACGTCCACGGGCGCGTTGACCGAGACCAGCCGGGGCTCCCGGAAGGTGCCGTCGTCGAGCGCCCGGTCGATCAGTTCGCGGGCGACCCTGGCGGGGCGGTCGAAGTCGTACTCCTCGGCCGGGTAGCAGAAGAAGTCCTCGGCGTGGTAGGCGGAGACCGCGAGTGCGGGCGTCCCGAGGAAGACGGCCTCGATGCCTGCGCCGACGGTCCCCGACCGCCCGACGACGTAGTTGCCGGCGTTGGGCCCGCTGTTGACGCCCGAGACGACGAGGTCGAAGGACTCGTCCAGGCCGCGGAGGCCGTAGGCGACGCAGTCGGCGGGGGTGCCGGCGAGCGCGTAGCCCCAGGGGTGCGAGCGGCGGACCGCCCGGTCGTTCCGCGTGCGGCCGACGCCGCTCTGGTCCTCGGCCGGCGCGACGACCGTCACGTCGCCGACCGCCGAGAACGCCTCGTAGAGCGACGCGAGCCCCGGCGCGTCGATACCGTCGTCGTTGGTGAGCAGGAAGTGTGGCGAACTCATTCGGGGATGTACCGCTCCGCGCGCCCGACACCTATTCGTTCCGGAACGTTGTCGATAGACCGCCACGGTCCCCACCCCCGCCGCAGTCCCTCGCCCGCGCAGCCGACGGCCCCTCCTCACTCGCCGGGCCACGCGGCCGCGTCGAGCGCCTCGCCGTCGAGGAACGCCGCGATGCCAGCCTCCGCGTCCGCGGTCGTACAGAGCGTGGCGAATCGCTCGTTCGAGTAGTCGAGGGCGGCGTCGTAGCCCAGGTCGGCCATCGCGTAGTAGGCCTCCTTTCCTATCTGGACCGCGACCGGGCTCTTCTCGGCGATACGCTCGGCCAGGGCCACCGCCTCCGCGCGGAGGTCTGTCGCGGGGACCACCCGGTTGGCCAGCCCCCACTCGACGGCCGTCTCGGCGTCGACGAGGTCGCCCGTCAGCAGAAGCTCCAGACAGCGCTTCTGGGTGAGCGACCGCATCAGGGGCACGGCCGGCCCCATGCAGAATAGGCCGACCTTCGGGGCGGTCGCCCCGAGCATCGTCCCCTCGGCGAGCACGGCCAGGTCGCAGGCGGCGACCAGCCCGATGCCGTTGGCGGCCGCGTGGCCGTGCGCGGCGGCGACGACGGGCGTCGCCATCTCCGCGAGGGTCCGGAACGGCTCCTCCATCGCCGCCACCCAGTTCCGGTAGTCGCGCTGGCGCTCACCCGGCTCGTACTCTGAGAGGTCGATGCCGGCGGAGAACGCCCGCCCGGCTCCCTCGACGACGACGGCCCGGACGTCGGCGTCCGCGTCCAGGTCCCGGAGCGCGTCGTTCAGGTCCCGCGCCAGCTGCGTGCTGAACGTGTTCATGCGGTCGGGTCGGGAGAGCGTGAGGACCCCGACGTAGCCCTCGCGCTCGACCGAGACGGTTTCGTAGCCCATGCGCCGCGCTACGCCCGGTGGTCTCAAAAACCCGCCCTTCGCGCCGGCGACGGCGACCGGTCCGCGGCTCGACGTCGACCGGCCCGCGGCTCACCACCGGTCAGGGGTTTCGCAACGCTTTAGCGACGCCGCCGCGGAGTTCGACCTGCGTGCGAGGGTAGCCAAGCCAGGCCAACGGCGGCGGACTCAAGATCCGCTCCTGTAGAGGTTCAAGGGTTCAACTCCCTTCCCTCGCACTCGTAGAGTGTGGGAGATCGCAGGAACGCGGTCTTCCCTCGCAACCTTCTCGACGCCGACGGCACGGCGTCACCCGGCTGATTTATATCGCAGTAGCGGGGAGTTGGCGCCACACGATTTGGGAGACCGACCATGGAAGACGACGTCCTCGACCGACTCCGCGCCCGCGGCGAGCTAGCCTTCCCCGAGCTAGCCGCCGACGTCGACGGTGACACCGGCGCGCTCTTCCTCGCCTGTCGCCGGCTGGAGCGCCGCGGGCAGATCAGGGCGGTGCTCCCGCTCGTCTACCGCCCGGCGTCGGGGTCGAGTGCCGCCGAACGAGCCGATTCGGGCGACCAGCCGGGCGGCGATGCCGTCGCGACGGACGGGTCGAACGAGCTGACGCGCGGCGGTACTCGGTCGGCGGGCTATCGCGAGGAGCGAGAGGACGACGAGGAGGGTGACGACGGGCACGGCGATGGCGAGCAAGACGACGGCGGCTTCGTGTGGGTCGGGGACGGGTAGGTTACGGCGGGTTCTCGTCGCGTCGAACGACACGGCCCACGACGCGCTGCTCGCCGCGGTCCGGGGAAAGCGGACGCGAAAGCTTAGGGGGCTCCGCCCCCCGCCCCCGGTATGGACCTAGACGACACGGACCGGGCCATCCTCCGGGTGCTTCAGGAGAACGCGCGGACCCCGTTCAGCGAGATCGCGCGCCGCATCGACATGTCGAGTGCGACCGTCCACGACCGCGTCGGACGCATGGAGGAGGCCGGCGTCATCCGCGGCTACCACGTCGACGTCGACCCGAAGGCGGTCGGGCTCGGAACCTCGGCCATCGTCGGGCTCCGCGTCGAGCAGGGCCAGGAAGAAGAGACCCTCGAGGGGCTCGCGGAGATCGAGGGCGTCCAGGAGGTGACCCTGACGACCGGCGAGTGGGACGTCGTCATGCGCGTCTACGCCGCCGACACCGACGGCCTCCGCGAGCTGATGTTCGACCACATCGCCCAGATGGGCGGGTTCGCCCGCTCGCAGACGATGGTCGTCCTCGCCACGACGTACCAGTCCCACGAGCTGCCGCTGTAGGCGTCGCGGTGCGGACGTCGCGAACGCCGTGGTCGGCGCGAGGACGGGGCTGGGGGTCGCTCCGCGTCGGGCGACCCGCAACCACAAGCCTCAAGCGGGCACTACATCGAGGAAAGGCATGGACCTGGAGAACGTGGGCCGGGAGCGAGCGTGGCTCGCCGCGGTCGTCGCCCTGGTCGTCGTCCTGGTCGGGGGCTCGCTGCTCTTCCCCGGCCGGGTGTACGGCGGGTTCGTCTGGCACTACTTCTGGGGACCGGTGTACGCGGACGCCAACAACGCGGCCTGCGCCGTCTGGAACGCCGGGTCGCCGCGGCTCCTCGACAGCGCGGCCGCCTGCCGGGGCGCGACCGGCCCCGTCGCCTATCCCGGGTACACGCCCGTCTCCGAGGCGGGCTACGCGATAACGCTTTTGTTCATGCTCACCGGCGTCGTCTTCCTGCTCGAGCGGCTCGGCGTCGGCGAGGACCGTGGGCTGTTCTACGGCCTGCTCCCGTTCATGTTCTTCGGCGGCGCGCTCCGGGTCGTCGAGGACGCGGACAACGCGGTCGGGACGAGCGTCCACGACGCCATCCACTACCCGTGGAACGCGCTCATCATCAGCCCCATCATCTACTTCACCGTCTTCGCCGTCGCAGTCGCCGCGCTGGTCGTCGCCGTCTGGCTCGAACGGACCGGCCGCGTCGAGCGCTACGAGTACCCGCTCGCCGGCATCGGCGCGGCGGCGCTCGCGCTGACGCTCGCCTACCTGCTCTGGCTCGCCGCGACGACGCCGCAGGTCAGCTTCCACCCGCAGTTCACGGTGCTCACGCTCCTGTTCGCCACCCTCGCGGCCGGCGGGACCTGGTACCTCCTCGAACGGATGGCCCCCGAGGTGAACGTCGGCACCGGCCTCATGGGACTGCTCGTCATCTGGGGCCACGCCGTCGACGGCGTCTCGAACGTCATCGGGCTGAACTTCGCGAAGGAGCTCGGCCTGCCGGCGGACCTGGTGCCCAAACACCCCGTCAACCGGGCGATAATCGACGTGACCCAGCAGTTCCTGCCCGCCTCGGTCATCCGCTTCACGGGCGACGCCTGGCCGTTCCTGGTGGTCAAGCTCGTCGTCGCGACCGGCGTCGTCTGGGTGTTCAACGACGACATCTTCGAGGAGAGCCCCCGCTTCACCGTCCTGTTGCTCATCGCCATCCTCGCGGTCGGCCTCGGCCCGGGGACTCGGGACATGCTCCGCGCCACGTTCGGCGTGTAGGCCCGTCCCTCCGGGTCCGGTCGGGCCGAGGGCCCTCTTCCAGGTGCCTGTCGCGTGTCTCGGCTGGAGCCTGTCGAGTGTTCCGGCAGGTGGCGGTCGGGTGATTCTGTCGGTGACTGCCGAGCGCTCTTGGCGGTGAGGTTCGAGCGCTGCGCGGTGTCCGTCGGTTCCGATGGTGGTCGTCGGGGGTTAGCGGGGTCGACCCCCACCCGCGAACTGACTTACAGGGACTTACAATCACTTACAAACGCTTACAGCTGCCGCAGACGCCGTTCCCGACCACGCTCCGGACCGCTCTCCGCCCGACAGCCGGTGCCGGCCGGCCCCGGGGCGACCCCTTATTGCCCGGGGCCACCGACGCTCGACCCCGCTACGGATACGGGTGGTAGGCACGGTCGAGCCGCGGGCGGAACCCGAGTTCGCGGGGCACCGTCCGCGCCCGCTCGCCGAAGTACGCCTCGCCGGTGAACAGCGGCTGGGCCGCGGGCGCGAGCACGCGCACCGCCTCGAAGTCCAGTCGCTCCACGTCGGGGGGCGTGACCCGCGCGGCGTAGGCGTCGACGTCGGCGGCCGTCAGTCGTTCCACGAGCGCGTCGAGTTCGGCCGCTCCCGTCGGCACCGCCGCTGGTCCCAGGTCCGCACTCGACACCGTCGCCGACGGCTCGACCATCCCCCGTACCTCGCGCGGGAAGTCGGCGTAGCGGCCGATGGCGCCCTCCTCGTCGTCCGCCGCCTCGGGTCCCATCGCCCGGAGCTCCATCCAGTTCTGGAGCGCCTCCGCGAGCGCCGAGACGGCCGCCGCGTCGGCGTCGAGGTCGGCGGCCGAGCCGAGCGCGAAGCGCGGCCACGGGTCCTCGCGGTGGACGGCCACGGCGACGACCGGCACGTCCACGTCCTGCGTGACCGAGAGCGGCGTCACCGCGAGGTCCTCCGAGCGGGCGCGCCGGGCGAGGCGGTCGTAGGTCTCGTCGGCGACCGACAGGCCCAGTGGCTCGTAGGTGGAGTACCAGCCGAGCATGGTCGCGTCGCGCTCTATCACCTCGTAGAGCCCCGAGCACAGCGCCTCGACGGTCGAACTGCCGAGCCCGAGACCGGTCGTGATGGCCGGCTTGTAGCGCTCCTCGGGCGGCGGGAACTGGACGAACTCCGCGGGGAGGTGGACCGGCCCGCCGGCGGCGAGGTCCTCTCCCTCGACCCAGGCGACTGGCTCGTCCAGGTCGGGGCCGGAGAAGCGGTCGGGTCGGACGAACGCCGTCGGCGGGACCGCGTCGGCGAGCGCGGCCGAAGGCGCGACCGCAAAGTCGTCCTCGCGGTAGACCCCGGCGCTGTAGCGCTCCAGGGCCTCCCCGAGTGCCTTCATGTACGCCCGGTCCCAGCCGTCGGCGACCCCCGCCGCGTGCCGGGGCGCCTCGGCGTCGCTGAACCCGGTCGTCTCGCAGAGCGCGGCCAGGTAGTACGGGGCCGGGAACGAGTCGCGCTCGCCGACGCCCGTGACGACCCCTACCCGCTCGTCGACCGCCCCCTCGGCTCGCTCCAGGGCGTCTTCGAGCGGTACCTCGCGGAAGGCGTCTTCGAGCGGTACCTCGCGGAAGGCGCGTTCGAGCGTGCGCCCCCGCTCGCGCCCGCAGACGGGACAGCCGGGCACCGGCAGGAACGAGCGTCGCGCGTGCGGGACCTCGACGACCTCGCCTGTTACCCCCGCGTCGAGCGCCTCGACGGCCTGCCGGCCGGCGACGGCACCCGCGAGCCGCGCGTCGCTCCGGGTCGCCGTCGGTCCGTCGGTCGCCGGCTCGTCGCTTGCCGCCTCGACGCGGGCGGCGAGGCAGGCGAAACACCCCTCCTCGGGGCCGAACCCGGAGACGGCGGCGGCCACCTCGTCGAGCGGCCGGCCGCCGACGCCCCCGATCTCGACTCCGAGCCAGGGGACGCCCGCGTCGTGTGCGAGCGCGTTCGCCCGCTCGAACCCGGGGCTCCCGGCGAGCCCGACGACCACGGCGAGGTCGGCGTCGGCGACGCCGTCCACCGCCGGTCGCGTCACGGTCACGTCGACGTCCGCGAGCGCGGCGACGGCGGCCTCGGTCGCCGGCCCGGAGCCGACGACGGCGACGGTCGTCACCCGGAACCCCGGCGTCGCGGACGGCTGGCTACGAGAGCGCATAGACGGGCAGAGGGACGACCGCGAGAAAAACCTTCTCAGGCGAGGACGCTCTGGGCGACGCTGGCGATCTCGGCCGGGTCGGCGTCCTGGAGACGGTCGTCGGCCAGTCGCAGGCGCAGGCGCGGCCGACCGACGTCGATTGGGACCTTCTCGGTGTCGATGAGGCCCATGTCCTCGAGCTTGGTCTTGGTGCGCGAGAACGTCGCCTTGCTGGCGATGCCCACGTCCTCGCCCCACTTGCTGATGTCGTAGAGGAGCACGCGGTTCTTCGCCGCGACGAGCAGGCTGATGGTCACCTCGTCGAGCCCCTCCCCGTCGCCGCGGGCGGTCTCGAGCGAGCTGAGCACCGCGTCGAAGTCCGCCTCGACCTCGGGGCTGATCTCGGTCTCCAGCGTCGTGCGGACCCGCGTGATGGCGGGGGTGCGGAGCCGGAACTCCTCGGCGTCCTCCCAGTCGGCGGTGTACGCCTCGTAGGCGGTCCCGACGAACGGGTCGCCCTCGGCGGTCAGGCCGCCGACCTGGTCCTCGGCCGCGACGAGCGCGATGGCCCGGTCCTCGGTGAGCAGCAGCGAGCCCTGGGTGAGATCGCTCGTCGTCCTCAGAGAGAGCGTTCCCTCCTCGATGAGGTCCGCCGCGTTGCTCGCGACGATGAAGTCGCCCATGACGGACTTGACGATCCCCTCGTCGGCGAGGACGCGGATCGCCGGGAGCGCGTCGTCGTACGACGTCGCCGCCTCGACGAGCTGTTCGACCACGTCCGCCGCGGGGTTGACCACCAGCAGGGTGTCAGGTGCGTCGTCGAATACGGCTTCGAGTATATCGTCGACGCGCATGCCCAGTAAATTCGATGCCATACCTACCTGTGTCTAAGGTGCTTCGTCCTATTTAATTTTATCGCCGCTTTTCGCCTGAAACGAGCGACTCGTCTCGGGCCTCCCCCGAGTAGCCTGTCGATTTCCGACTTTATCACATTCCGGGATGCAAAACATTAAAGAGTGGTAACGACGTTGTATCACGTGCCATGTCGCATGATACCATACGTGGCACGGTGGCGTCCCATCCACGAGTGATAACCGCGTTGGCCGCGCTGCTGTTGCTCCTCAGCCAGCTCCAGACGGTCCTCGCAGTCGGCGCGGGAGGGTCGAACGGGCCCTGACTCAGTCGAACTGCTCGGCCAGTTCGTCGGACCAGTAGAACCGGCCCTCGTAGACGATCGCCATTTCTGCCCGGTCGAGGAAGTCGGCCAGTTCCGAGCGCGTGAGGACGAGTTCGAGGTCGTTGCCGACGAGCGACGAGCGGTCTATCTCCGGGAGGAACACCTGGTAGATGCCGCCCGTCGAATCCGCCAGAAGCGACTCGAAGCGGAGGTGGAAGGTGTCCCCGTCGGCCGCGATCTCACAGGAGAGCGGGACGAAGTTCTGCGACTGGGTGAGCACGTATGTGCCGTCGCCGACGACCGCGTAGTCCTTGCCCATCATGATGCGTCGCCGCGCGAGCTGGATGGCCCGCTCGATGCTGTAGCCGTTGACCAGCAGGCGGGCGAACGCGGTCCCGACCTTCGCGGCCTGCTCGTTGAGCACCTGCTGGAAGGTCACCGCGCCCGCGACGCTCCCCTTCCTGACGAGGTCGAGACCCTCGTAGTAGGAGCCACAGGCGTTGAGGAAGAAGGTCTGTGCGTTCGACTCCTCGACGTCGGCGACGGCGAGCGTGCCGTCGGCACACCGCAGCCCCGTCTCCTCGCAGTGCCCGATGTAGTGGACGAAGTCGTTCTCGGCGGCGAACACGTCGGCCAGCTCGGCCCGCGTGAGGTCGTAGCGCATCGTCACGTCGATGGGCAGGGCCGCCGAGCGCGTCCGGTAGATGTCGGCGACCTCGGACTGCTCGGCCTGCATCTCCGACTCGTTTAACACCACCGTCACCGCCAGTGCGTCCTCGCCCTGGCCGAGGTAGGAAAAGCGGTTCTCGTAGGCCTCGGGGAGCGACTTGAAGACGTCTATGGGGGTCCCCTCGGCGAGCCAGCCCTGGATGCGGCCCCGGCGGAGCTTCGGCTTCTGCCGGTCGACGCTCGCCGTGGGTCGCGGCGACCGGTAGAAGTCGTCCAGCGAGCGCTCCATCAGCTCCTTGCCCGCGAG
>Ga0209928_1000178_pt1 | contig 14628 bp, 8 predicted proteins | sample SalPonF2_B_D2_MG_FD_185727 | JGI IMG/M metagenome (GOLD analysis project Ga0209928, IMG submission 185727) | Salt pond soil microbial communities from South San Francisco under conditions of wetland restoration - Salt Pond MetaG SF2_B_D2_MG... ...
AATTTTTCGAAGAAAAGGAGCGGAGCGAATTTAACCGGGGCCCTTTACTCTTTGCTCTTTCCTCTTTTCTTGGGTTTCTGTCCCCTGCCCCCCAACTATTGACATGAGTCAAGAGCAGACTTGACCCCAAGACTTAACCGGTCTCCTTTAAGGTCAAATAGATCTTTGTTGCAGGAATCTGATTCAAGAAAGTCTTTCCATTTTATATTAAAGCGGTCTCTTTCTTTTGGTTCAGGAAGAAGTTTTTTAAGATCGATTTTGCACTAGAGTTTTACCGGATCTTCTTGTTGATAAGAAAGTATGGCATCTGTCATTGTATCAGCCCTGTTGCATTTGTTTGTTAGGTTTTTTACTTAATTATGGACTTCCCTGAATTCGTGTATAATCTTGTGTGCGTCCAGGAAATTCCTACTAACCGTTTAGGTGATATTGAAAAGATGCCTTAAACAGCTCTTTTTGACCCCAAAAAGGCGGTTTTAAAAACATTTCATGCCTATTTTTTAACCTCTTTGCCAATTATTATATATGGTTACCGTGGTCCGACCTCAGCCCGGCTTATTTTAGATGATCTTCCGTATACAATGAGAGTTCGATCATCCTTTCGAGAAGCTCGTCCGTCTGAAGGCCCGGGAAATTGCAAAAAACCAGTTCTTTGCAGAACAGACGACAAATATAGCGCAGCTTGCGGCTCTTTTGCTTGCCTGCATAAACGAAGTCTCTATGACCGTTATTGATGACAATCACATTCTTTTCCACATCGAATTTTGAACGCCACATCTCCGAGGGTGCCCGTCGATACGTATAGCCTGGCAGTCCTTTGCGCGATCCTCCTGTCATGGCGGATTGATCGACAAGCGTATCGGTAACGGTAATCAACGCCTCGTCCGTGCATTCGATCTCTCCCTGACAAACGATAAGTCTCAATTTGGTCAACCCCGGCTCCGGAGGGGCAATAAACATGGCGGAATCATCATCGTCGTTCAACAGTTGACCTTCTCCGTCAATGATTTCCCAGCGATATAGCAGATCCTTCCAAACGTTTCGCCGCGAGCGATCCCGGCAAACCGCTCGATATTTCTTGCGTCTGTCAACCCGAACAACGCTCGACTTTGGAGAAATCAGCACACTGAACAGGGGACCGGCATATTCAAAGAACTCTTTGCGCCCCTCTTGGCCGTCGTCATATACAGAGGCAGTTTCAAGTATCTCACTTTCCCCGTCTTTTAGACCCGGAACACTACCCATTTCCGATGCCAGGGAAAAAAGAGAGTCTGTTTTTTTTTTACTTTTTCTGGCTTGAATATCGAACCAATCATATTCTTCCTGAGGAAGACGCAGAAACGCCTCCTTAAGAGCACGCTGAACCTTGCGTAAAATTCGCCGGCTGGACCGTTCTTCTTCAGCCTTTCGCTGTTCTTCGATGATTTGCTGAAGCTGATTTTCAACCGGCTCCATTGCACGGCAAAAAGCATCGAACTTCTCATCACGAATGACACCTTGCCGCGTTCCGGGCGTGAGGTTTAAAAATGTTGCATCGAGAATGCCTTGTAGATAACCGGCCGTCCAGGGTTCCTTCTGAAAATTATCGATATCCGTAATCGACGGCAAAATACGAGTGCCGCGTCGATATAATCCAACCTGATTAACGGAACCGGGATCACTGAGGTAGAGTTCCAAATAAATATCACCCGGTACACCGTCGGCAGGTTTGAGGCCATGGAGCAGACGACCGGTAAACTGACGGGGGACCACGATATACTCTGCCCGGCCTGTCCTGTCCACGACTTTGATCTTTACTCCGGTCTCTTTAATCCGATCTCTGAGTTCAGCCGAAAGATACCGCTGGATCTTCTCCCCGGTAAGGGATCGAAGCCCCGGTAACAGAGGATAGACTGTCAAATCTGTTCCTTTGAAAGGAATCAGTATGCGTTTCTTGGAAATCGCAAAGTTCGGCGAGTCTTTGGTCATGGTCATTTCATATGTGTTTCCATCATCTCCGCAAGAGGTGATCCCGAGATTCCGGCCAACAGTCCAAAAGCTTAAAAGACCGATACCGAATTCACCCTGGATTCCCTTTTCGCCTTGGTCTTTTAATTGTTTTTTGATGGAATCGCAAATGTGGGTCGCCACGTGACGAAAATTGGGCAACCCATGTTTGTCTTTCAAGATTCCTTCACCGTCGTCACTGATCTTGAGATAAAATTCTCCCTTCTTCTTTCCCCTGGTAATGACGATTTGTCTGGCCCGTGCATCGATGCTGTTTTCCACAAACTCGGCGACCGCTTTCAGCGGATTGGCTTGCGAACTGGCAATGATACTGATCGCATTCCAGTGATCTGCGATACGCAGCTTTCCTGCAGGTGTTTTCTTTTTTTTCCTTTTTCGAACCGATCTCGCCACCTCTAACCTCCCAACGACCCATTAGGGTCGCATCTTAAATATTAACTATTCGCTTTTTGAGCCGATTCATCCTGGCCTTCAATCGCCGGTTGTTTTGAATTTCCTTTGAAATGTGATTGTGCCTTAGCGTAATGCCGGCTCCGGATATGTTGCCAAAGTACCGCCCCAGCTCGACCCCGCTTTCTCCGGTGAAATCGCGGCACAGATAAATCGCCACGTCCCTCGCCAAATTTTTTTTGCGACCTTTTTGTAAAATCAGATGGCGGTGGCAATTAAATTCGTTACAAACCGCAGCGACGACCTCATCAGGAGTTAATCGTGGTTTGAGACTCGTTAACTGGGGTATCTCCCTTTCTTTCGAACGTTCAGCCAAAAAGGTGTCCTTTACCCAGTCAACAAATTCAGCGCCGCCCAAAATAAAGCCGGCCGTCAATTCCTTGGCCGGATTTTCAAGTTTGGTGATATCAATGGTTTCGACGAAAGCCTGATAGTTTCCGGCAGCCGATTTGCGTTTTTTCCCGAACAAAGAGTGCAGCCAATCCGTCTCGAGCCATTGAGGAACTTTCACCTTACCGACAAAAGCCGGGTAGCTGCTCCATTTATACTCCGGCAATACCTCCACTATTTTCGCCCGCAGCGGATTAAGGTGAATATAGCGCGAAAGGTGTTTTAAGTATTCATCGGCATCGACCAAAATGGATTTGAACCGTCCTTGAAACAAATGGCCCGTTCTTCGCCGCTTACGGTTAAAATAGGCGGCATAGCTTACATTGATCCATTTTATGGCCTGGCTTAAGTTTGGGTGGGGAGTTTCGACAAGTAAATGGTAGTGGTTGCTCATCAGGCAATACGTATGAACTTTGATCTCATAGCGTTCAACAGTATTGGCTAAATATTCTAAAAATCTTTCCCGGTCCCTGCTGCTTATAAAGATGTCTTCGCCGGCATTTCCGCGATGCATCACATGATAAAAAGCGCCGGGATATTCTACTCTCAAGGGGCGTGCCATAAATTCAACCCCATACGAAATTTTTAAAACCTGGTTATCATTCAGCAGTTAAAACAGATAAAAAATATAAGGACAAGTTATCGGACAGGTAAAAAAATGTCAATAATTAATATTTAAGATGCGACCCCCATGTCTATTGAGTTCCCTGATACCAATCTACTATATTGCACGCCTGGTTTTCACTACTGCTCTTCTTTGACCCATGACATGGTGCAACACTCCAGAGGCATCTAATCTTGCTAATCTTGGCATAACCTGTAACTCTCATATTGAATACAAAGCGCCAAGCACTTTCTGCACGAATGTCCCCTATTACTATACTTTTTGCTTGAATAAAGGAATATAAGATGTCCCCTATATTCCTTTTGAAATTATTGATCTCATGAGAGTTAAACCAGTTCCTTCTCATATTTCTCTACCCATCCGTCAGCACCGCATTCTTTGAAAATTTCTATTGCTTTAGTCAGGTTTTCTCTTGCTCTTGAAAGATCACCTTTTCGTTTAAATAGGTCGGAGTAAAGGGCATAATTCTTTCCTAAATGAAACATCATGCCATTTCTATTATCCGCTTCAATGGCTTTTTTGATCCACTCCTCGGAATAAAATAGATGCTGATCATTAATATGTAGTAGAATTTCGCTCAGATATCTTGCCTTCCAACCTTCATGTATTTTGTAATTACTCTCATATTCATTGCCATATATTGATTCTAAATTAACGTCTTTTTCGGCTTTCTTCACCTTGGTTCTTACCAAACCTAGTTTAGCCAAATTGGCAGTAGAGGGAGAGGACCTGTTTTGGCCGAACAGCCAAACTGCTTTTCCATAATGTTCATCCGATTTTTTATATTCTCCAATGTCAAAAAAAATCTCCCCTAAATTAAACTGTGCAATACCATTCCATTGAAGAAGATTTATCTTTTTGCAAAAATCGGCGCCTTTCAAAATGCATTCTGCTGCCTCTTCAAAAAAACCTTTGCCATAACATGAAATGCCATGAGAGATATAGGCGATTGCTTTCGAAAATATATCACCACTCTCTTCGGCAAGCTGGGTGGCATCATAGCTCGTTTGGTAACCCAGATCAATCTTTCCGGAAAGGTAATAAGAATATAAGCTCACACAGCTTTTCATCGTTGAAATACCCCACAGATTATTGGCCGCCACGTTAATATCTACTGTTTTTTCAAGATAGTATAATCCTTTTTCAAATTCACAGTTATTCGACAAAGCAAGCCCCAACCAGCCGCTCGAAAAAAATAGAGACACGACATCGTTAAGTTCCTCCGAAATCTGAAAGGCATCTTCCAAATATTTGAGTGCCGTCGGGGCATCCTCTTCTACCCAGTAGTTATAGGTCCCCATTATGGTATAGATCTGGGAGAGTTTCTTTTTGTAACCGCTCTTTATAGCCAAATCGATAATAGGTTCAATGGCCTCCTTTGCTTCTACGAAATAATACATCTGGAACATATAAAGCCCAAGGGACGACCTCGCATCTATTATTCTTTTCAGTACATCCTCTTTAAGGGGAAGTTTCTCAAGACAGACGATTCTCTTTCGAGTATATTCAATTGCATCTGTAAACGAAGCTGCTTTTTCAGCTTTTTTTCCTGCGAGCTTACAATACTTATACCCTTTCTCATGATTCTCGCTCACAATAAAATGTTCGGTTAAGACGCCATAATGTTCATCAATATTATCTTTGTATAACTCCTCTATGGCATTGCCTATCTTTTCATGAAGTTTCTTCCTCCGCTTGGTCATTATGGAATTATAGACCACCTCACGGGTCAGGGCATGCTTAAAAACATAGGTCGCATCTGGATATATCCCTCTCTCATAAAGAAGTTCCGAGTCCTTTAAGACGGAAAGACAGGTCAAAAGTTCCTTTTCTTTTAAATTTGTCACCCGATTTATCAACTCATGGCTGAATTCTCTTTCGATCACAGAGCACGTCTGTAAGACCTCTTTAGGACCTTCGGGCAGTGAGTCGACCCGGGCCATGATCACATCCTGAAGCGTAGAAGGGATGGTGATGTTCTGGATTTCTTTTGCAAAATGATATGTATAGTCCCTTCTTTCGATGATCCCCAAGTCTTTGAGAGACTTCACAAACTCCTCTATGAAAAAAGGGATCCCTTCTGTTTTTTCCAGAATCAAATCCTCAAGGTTTCTGTCGATCTCTTTCGTGTTCAGTTGGTGGGCAACCATGATGAGACTTTCCCGGTTGGACAGACGGTTTAAATTTATCTGGCTGTGATACGATTTGCCACCCCATGTGGGTACAAAATTAGGACGATATGTGAAAATCAACAAGACTCTCGCTCCGGGTATGCTCGCTAAAAGATATTTAAATACATCCTCCGAGCCCTTATCCACCCAGTGAAGGTCCTCAAAAGCAATGACAAGGGGCCGTATCTCAGAACCCTTAATAATGCTATGGTTTATTGCTTGAATGAGTCGATGCTTTTTTGCTTCGGGACTAATGGGTATTTTATCGATGCCGCTGTCTTTTACAGATAACAGCTCCAGGAAATACGGGAGTGTGGAATGTTCATCTGTTCCCAATATTTTCACGCCCTCTTTGACCTTCTCCTTTATCTCGAAATCTCCGGCCCCCTCATGGATGTTAAAGTTTGACTTGAGAATGTCTATGATTGGATGAAAGGCGACGCCACGGCAGTAAGAAAGACATTTACCTTCCAAAAAGGTTCTATCTTCGTTTGCAACAGCCTTTCTAAATTCATACAAAAGCCTCGATTTGCCGACGCCTGCCTCGGCAATAATGGAATACACCTGCCCTTTGCCTGACTTGGCCCACGCGAAGCCCTCGAGCAATAGCTCCAACTCCCTCTCTCTTCCGATAAAAGGCGTCAAGCCGCGTTCTGTACTGACATCAAAGCGCGTTCGTCTGGTGCTGGGGGCAATCACCTGATAGGTTTTGACCGCACCTGCTTTGCCTTTCACAGCATGTTCACCCAAGGCTTCAAAGCGAAATAGCCCTTCAGTGAGCTTGAAGATCTCCTCCGTAACATAAGTGCTGCCAGGTTCCGCCAGGCTTTCCATCCGTGAAGCGATATTGACCGTATCCCCCACCGCCTTGAATTCCACCCTGAGGTCATTACCCAAGGTGCCCACAACCACCGGACCGGTGTGAATTCCGATGCGCATTTTGATGGTCGCTGTTCCGCCACGCTCTTTTTGCAAGCTGTCGCTGAACGTGGTCATCTCCCGGTGAATGGCATAAGCCGATCGAATCGCCCGCTGAGGAGCGTCTTCCAATGCAATGGGGGCTCCAAAAAGGGCCATTATTCCGTCACCGGTCATCTCGTTGACGGTGCCCTCATAGTCGTGGACCTTGTGGATGAGGACCTCGTAAACCTCATCCATGATGGAATACGCCGCCTCCGGACCAAGCCTTTCGACCAGTGTGGTGAATCCTTCCATATCACAAAACATCACGGTAACCTGCCTGCGCTCTCCTTCAATTCTTTCCTTTTGTGTCAGGATCTTTTCGGTAAGACCCTCGGGTAGGTAGCGCTGAATTTTTTCCAGTTTTTCATTGAAAGAAAGTTCTCTGGGAGGGAAGGCCAAGGGCTGGCTTAAGTTGTGACCGCATTCGCCGCAGAATTTAAACTTAAAAGGGTTGGCAAACTCACACTTGGGACAAACCTGTTCCAACTTTACGCCACATTCCCCACAAAATTTCATTTGTTCTGGATTTTCAAATTGGCATTGCGGGCATTTCATTATTTCTCTCTTATAACTTTTAAACGTTTTGGTTTATGAAATGCAAAGGGGTACTCCAAAGAAAAACAAAGACAGGACCGGTGGCTCGATCAGGATAAAAAATCTGAGGAAATAGATGGGAGAAAGGATTCTGTCTATGTTGGACCGAATCGATTCACTTATAACAAGTCTGTGGCAATTTGTCAAAAATATCTAATCGTCCGATATGTTCATTGCCGGATATCAAAATTGTTAAAAAGGAGGGGGAAATCGAAAGGATTATCTCTGTATCAATTAAAATGCGGTTATCGCCGATAGTGAGGTCATAAACCCCGAATCGTGAACAGTGAACGGTGAACCGTTTACCGTGTACCATGCACCGTCCCCTGACCCCTGGTCCCTGAACCAATGTTAAGTACGTCCCCAACTTCCCTATATCAATAGCAGCTATCGGCCTTTTACGTTATTTTTGAGATGGGTTGAAATGTCATTGAGAAAGCTTCAGCTTCTCAGGTTCGCAAAGCAGCTCAGGATTTACAGCTGTCAGCCCGCAATTCCGGCACTGCCACCTGTCGTTATTCACTTTGTTATGACAGTGTTTCGGCGGCTTTGATCCTTTGATACCACACCAATCCGATTTTGTGCCCATACCTTCAACTTTGCAAATATTATTTGCATCCAATGCAACAGCCCCACAGTTTGCACAAGTATATGCCTTGGTTTCTTTTGGAAAAGGAACGTGTTTTTTTTCTGTCATTGCTTTAATCTCCTTATATTTGAGAAAGGTTCTAACAAATTATAACCCACTTTAACTGTCCGCTTGATACTAACTTGTAAGCATTACAGCATTTATGTCAAGGGTATTACCTGCACAATTCCCGAGCTAACGCAGGAGAACTCAATGGCGGTTTATGGTTGGTCTTTGCGAGTTGGGCATCTTTTCCATCAAGTACTGTATGACTATTCGGTGATATCTGGTCTGGGAATTGTGTAATGTTTATGGATGGAGATCCCTGATTGTCGAAGCGAAGCGTAGATTTATCCGCCTTTGGAGGATCCCGTTTTCGGGGCCCTTTCCTCTTTTCATTTTTACTCGGTTTCTGATCTCTGACCTCTGACTCCTGCCCTCTGACCTCCGGCCTCTGCCCTTTCCTATTTCCTATTTTCTCTTTACTCTTTACTCTTTTCTCTTTCCTATTTACTCTTTCCTATTTACTCTTTACTCTTTCCCTTTTCCTTTTTTCTCTTTTCTTTTTTCTTCGGTTTCTGTCCCCTCTCTAATCAAGAATCATATTTCCCCAAATCCTGATTCTTCTCGATAATTAATATTTAAGATTTATCCTGTTAAACCTGCTTGATCTTGTTTAACTGGGATGCGACCCTCATGTCTTTTTAACTGTTGCCTTACAGTCGTTGAATCAAATATATGTAAACAGGAATTTTACTTTGATCTTTTATTTCATTAATCAGGGGTAGCAATTCACGCTTTTTGGGACTATCTTTTAAGGGCGATAGGTATATAGCCCCTTTGCCGCGGGTGGTAACCGGTGCGTCTCGAAGCAGCTCTTTAAGGGATCGATAATGTTCAGCAGATAATCCTTCTCCGATAATAAAATTGGTCGTAACCTCGATGTTTTTATAGGTGGCATTAATATCAAGCATCTTCTTGAATGCTTCACGAACCTTGGATTCGCTCAAAGGTTTACCAATAAATTCCAGAGTTGATTGGTCTATAGATTCGAGCCCGATGTTGATATAGGTATAAAACGGAAGATGATCGAGTTTTTCGAATAATTGGTTTTTTGACTTCAGAAAGGAATCCGCGCTTCCAAACAAGAAAAGAAAAGTGTTTTTAGTCCGCGCCCCAAAGCCGAAGTCTTTGTAGGCTTTGGAGGCTGCTATAAAAATAAGTTCATCCCCTGCCTCAAGCGCGTCATGATTTCCCAAAAACAAGGCATTATAGTTTTCAAGATTACGGCCATAAACCAGCTTCAGTTGTCTAATTTGTTTGATAATGTCGTTTCTTGAGCGAGCCTGAAATCGTTGTGCCGATTTTACACAACAAAACTTGCAGTGAAACAGACATCCGTCTGCAATATTAAGTGGTATTATCTCGTAATCAACATGTCGTGTATCAGGCGGAAGAACCGACACACGTCCTCCTATGATTGAATGAATATTTTGTGAACGCTCGTGTAACACCTTATCATCATTATTTAAAATATTGCCAATCAAGTCTTTGGCTTTAGGATGAAGTTTATCATTTTTTGCGCCATATAGATTCGCATACAGTTGAGGCCATGCTGCAAATGCATTCATTATCACTGGATTTGAGAAATAATTAATCTCCCAAATTGGGTTGCTAGGATATGGAAGACAAGGCAGATAATATTCGCCCAGCCAGGAAATAATGCCGTTCTCGCTACTATCGTCACCGACTGAATAATACACCCAGTCATTGCCATCCGTCCGCTTTAGCTGTTCCGCAGGATGAGGCCAGTTTGCATCGAGGCCCCGGATGAATTTAATTTCTCCATTTAAATTAAACAGGAATTCGTATTCGGATGTTCTTATCTCCGAGAATTTTCCATATCGGAGAGGAAAGCTCGCTTTTGTGACTTTAGCCGGACCTTGCTTTTCAACGCTGATTGATAAGTTGCTTAGGTGGGGAAATGCCATTCTTTTTCCTCGTGATAGACATTGTTAATTGCTTGTTCCCACATGCATTTTGACATAACCAATGATTATACAGATCTGTTTATCTTGTCAACGTCAGAGGTAAAAAAAAAGATGTTAAAATGTGATGTCTTCAACTTTCAGATATCGGCAAAAGAAAGGCTAAACAAATCGCTTTTTTTACTTCGAGTAAATGCTTTGTTTGATTTCAGACCTGCAGCCTCCCGCTGCTGAAGCCCACGTAAGTAAAAAAATGTCAATAATTAATAATTAAGATTTATCCCGCCTGTCCTGTTAAATCTGTTTTTTTCCATTTAACCGGGATTAAACTTTGTTGCTTTTATTTAACTGGGATGCGACCCCCATGTCTTTCACAACCTCCATTGTGCTCATAACAAGTATGTTGACAATTCAACATATTCTATCATACTAATAAATTACAAATTGAAGTGGGCTTATCTTTAGAATAATGTTCATTTTGCACTGCCTTGGATATCTTTCCTTTTTTTCGTTGTTACCGTCAAAACCATTCAAATAGGGGGCTCCTATGCCAAATATTTCCAAAAAATTACCTGCTTTTTATTTGGCGTTCATCTGCATGTGTTGTCTCTTTTGGGCATTACCTGGTGCTGTCCGGGCCGCCCCAACGGTTGCCGGAATGGACCCTGCCGATTATCCGGCACCCGCTGTAGGGTGCCTGGCGCCCGGCAAGTGTCACGCCGGTCTGGAACCGATTCGGGCTCACGATTCCCGGATGGCGCAACAGATCTATGCCAGAGGGGCCGAACTGGGTGACCCCAACGGATGTGTGGTGTGTCACGGCGGTAATCCCAAAGAGGAAAAAGATGCCAAAATTGCCCACACCGGCGCACCAAAAGGTGGCACAATCAACACCTTTGTTGTGCATTCCGGTTCGGTTTGGGTCAATGAAAAGATCTGTGGTCAATGCCATAAAGAGTGGACCTATGCCCAATACCGCTCCATTATGCAGACGGAAGCCGGTAAAATACAGGGTGCTCTATGGGGATGGGGTCCTGCCAGTACCGGGTATGAAAAAAAATACGGCAACTACGACGTCACGGATCCGGACGGACCCGTACCTGTTTTTGGTACCGCAGATTACAAATCGTATACCCAGGCGCTAATGAAAAAATTTCCGCATAACTTCCCCTCCCAGCTCAAACAAATCCCCAAGACCAATGTTCAGACGCTGAAGGCAAAACCCTGGGAAGCCATTTATACCTACCTTCGAACGGATTGTCTGCGGTGTCACGTGGGCGTCAAAGGCCGTGAAAAACGCGGGGATTTCAGAGGAATGGGTTGCGCTGCCTGCCATATTCCCTACAACAATGCCGGAGTCTATGAAGGCGGCGATAAGACCGTTAAACGGGATGAGCCGGGCCATGCCATGGTGCATACCATTCAGTCCTCACGCAAAGCCAAGGTTGTCGTCAATGGTAACACCTACTCCGGTATTCCACATGAAACCTGTGTTTCCTGCCATAACCGGGGCAAACGCATCGGTGTATCCTTCCAGGGATTGATGGAATTCCCCTATGGAAGCCCCTATACCAAAAAGGGTGATAAGCAGCCCAAGCTGCACACCAAGTTCTACCAATTTATCAAAGATGACGTGCATCATCGCTTAAAATCCCGGGAGGGTAACCCCGAAGGCGGTCTGCTCTGCCAGGACTGCCACACCACTGTATCCATGCATGGTAACGGCAACATTACCGGCACGCTTTTGGCCAATATCGAAATCGAATGCTCAGACTGCCACGGAACCGCAACCCTTTACCCATGGGAGCTCCCCTTGGGTTGGGGCGACGAATTCGGCAGTGAAATCGACATGACCAAGGCGCGTGGTCTGGCAACCGCACCGCTAGACACCCACTCCAGGTTCAACACCCTCTATGAAGCCCAAGACGGCTACCTGCTGACTGCTCGGGGAAATCCGTTTAACAACGTGGTCAGAGACGGCCAAAAAGTGGTAGTCCATTCGGCCTCCGGACTTGATTTTGTGGTGCCGACCTTAAAATCATTGGCCACAGCCAATCAATGGCGCAACCCGGCCAAGGCAGTCGCTGCTAAACTTCAAGCCCAAAAGCACTTAGAGAAGATCGAGTGTTATGGGTGTCACTCCTCATGGGCACCTCAATGTTATGGCTGTCATGTGAATGTCAATTTCTCCGGTAATAAGAAGGCCACGGATTGGGTTGCTGCAGGGACAATCCACTTTGAAAACGGCCATACCGCCGAATCCATGCGCGGGGTTGAACCGCCTGTCGCACCTGGCGTGGCCTATGGCAAGACCAACGAAAACCGTTCCTATCTGAGGTGGGAAGACCCGGTGCTTGGCATCAACGGCGAGGGACGGGTAAGCCCCATCATACCCGGCTGCCAGCAAATAACCACTGTCGTGGCGCCCGACGGCGAAGTTTTGATCCACAATAAGATATGGCGAACCGCCAAAGGTATGGAAGGGGGCGGTGCTCAAGGCCAGAGAAGCATCGACATGGCACCGGCCGCGCCGCATACCGTGGATTGGCAGGCCCGGGAATGCACCTCCTGTCATGCGCGATCCAAATCATTGGGTTATGGAACTCACGAAGCTCGCTATTTAAAGGGATATTCCAAAGGCATCTACGTAGATATCATGAACGAAAAAGGGAAAGTGGTCACCCGGACAGCCCAGTACCAGATCAGCCCGGTCAAAGAACTGACAATGGATCTTGACAACGTTGTCAATCGTGAGGATCAACAACTCCAAACCGTCGGTCATCACTGGCCGCTGGATGGCCCTTTACCCAAAGAGATCCGGGCGAACATGGAGCGCCTGGGGGTTTGCCTATCCTGTCATCGTGAAATTCCCAAAGGAAGATTTATTTACCGGGTTATCTCTAAGTTAGGGGACGCCTTGGGCATGATACCCACCAACGATGCCGAGCATATGAAACTGATTGCAAAGGGTATGTTCATCGCAGCGAATCTTCAAATCTTCGGCCCGCCGGCTGCTGTGTTGATTGTAATTCTCTTTGTCTTTTTGATTCGAAGAAGAAAATCCGGTTGATCCCAACCTTTCAAATAAAGAACGGCTTAGAAAATTCAAGAACAGACACTTGGCCGCACCCAGCGGCGGAAACGGTAGATTCAACTTCAAAGTGCACCATAACCATATAGTTAAATTTTTATCCAGTTAAACCTATCTGTTGCTTTTGTTTAACCGGGGTTTCGAAGAAAAGGAGCAGAGTTTATCCTGTGAAACCTGTCCGTTTTTTGTTTAACTGGGACGAATTTAACTGGGGTTTGTCCCAAGACCTTCTTTTCTTCAATAATTAATAATTAAGATTTATCCCGTTAAACGTTGTTGCTTGTATTTAACTGGGATTTATCCTGTTAAACCTGTTTGATTTTGTTTAACCGGGATGCGACCCCCATGTCTTTTATAGCAGCATCAAGTGCCGCCTGATCAGCACCGATTTGACCACCTGATATAATTTTCTTAAGCATTCTTTGTAAAATAGCCCTTATCAATCATCAACATAACCAATGCATCCCCGTTTTTAAATTTTATCTTTAATTTCGTTCCAGACTTCTTTGACGCCCTCTTTCCAGCCTGCTTCCCATTCAATATAATAATTATTTATATTTATAAGGCCTGTTGTTTCACTTCGTTCAAATTTCAATTGGTCGTATTTTTCAACAATACCTGAGAAATAGTCCCCTAAAAAATCATCCTCTCTAGGATCTATATATGGTTTAACAACAGAAGGGATATCTCTTGTTCTTGTTTCTTTTTGAATTTCCCAATCAAGAGCATATTGCAGATCTTTATAGCTTGCATTCTTTACAAATTCCCTACCATCGTTCTTACCTGTATCAAACCATTCTTTTTTTATATCTTCTCTTTCTTCTGCTTTGGCTTCGGCTCCTGCTTCGGCTTCTGCCTTTTCACGTTTTAATCGTTCAATAAAATCAGACATCATTACCCCTCCTATATTTTCTTCCTCGGTCTCCCGCTTTTGAATATTTTAAGTTTCTTAAAATCTTTTTCCAAAATGACCCATGTCCGACCAATTTTCTGGGCTTTCAGTCGCCCTTGCCGGATCAACACCCTGACCTTTGAATGATGAACTCCAAGCCTAAACTACCCATTGTCTTTTATCCATTTTTCAACTTTAATGAATTCTTTGATGTATTGTTGAAATATTAAACATATCAAAAACATATAAGATTATAGGGTGAATGTCAATGTACACTGAAGTTTCAACAACCCAAAACTGATGGTTCAAATTGCACAATAATATGTGCAACCATGCCCTGTAAAATGTGCAAACATATTCCCTTAAGATGGGTCTATTCTTTCCACAAACACATTCCTTTTCCCCAACCTTCTGGAATTAATGCCATATAACAATTCTCAAACAACCATTAACCCTTCTGGCACGGATCTTGGATTAGCAATAGGTAAACAGGGGAGATACCACCATGCCGGGATTAAGGGCTATGTTTCTTGATATCGGAAAAAAACAAAGCATCAGATGCAGGTTTATCTGTGATTGGTGTAGAATTGAATCTTATGTTCATTCAAATGCAAGACTCTTTTCAGAAATCGAGAAAACACACCCTGACGATGTGGTGATGAGTTTGAATCTGTATGCAAAGATTGACGGGATTGAGACTGCAAGGATGATAAGATCTCAGTTTGATGTTCCGGATATGTATGTTTGAATTATGATTATGATAGTGCGATATCACAACTGCTGAAGGCAACTTTCAGATTAAAGATACATTGCAGTAATCAAAACTTTG
>Ga0209928_1000180_pt1 | contig 14437 bp, 12 predicted proteins | sample SalPonF2_B_D2_MG_FD_185727 | JGI IMG/M metagenome (GOLD analysis project Ga0209928, IMG submission 185727) | Salt pond soil microbial communities from South San Francisco under conditions of wetland restoration - Salt Pond MetaG SF2_B_D2_MG... ...
TCGCCGTGTCGGACGAAGAAGGGGTAGGGGCGCGTCGCCCGGACCGGCGAGTTCACGCCGCCGGGGAGCACGTCCAGCGCGCGGTCGTAGAGGTCGCGGGAGCGGTCGCGGTTCATGGCGGGGGATTCGAGTGGTGGCCTAAAAGGCTTGCCTGAGACGGCTCGGATAGTGTTCAGATCAGGTCCAGCACGGCGCTGACATGGAAACTTCTCGCCACGAAAGCCCTCGGGCGCTTGACTCCCGCGACTCGCTGCGCGCTTCGGCCCTGTCGGGCCTGCAGTGCTTGCGTCGCCGGGGTTCGTCCAGCACCCTCGCCCTTTCGGAGTCCGCCAGGAGTCCGCGTTCTGTCGGCAGTCACTGGAACCACTCTCAGTCTTATCTGAACCGTCCCAGTCGGCTCAGGCGTACCGGTCGGCGAGCAACAGCCCGACGGCGTCGTCGAGCGCGAGACCGACGATGGTCAGCAGTACCTGTGGTACGCGTGTCTCGGCCTGCACCACTGACGAGGATGAAACTATCGGTGTATAGACGAGATGTGGGTCGTTCAGAAATCTACTGCGCGTCGTTCGGTCCCGTCGGAGAACTCGCCTGTCGACGACGAGCTAGTCTCTCGGGTGAAAAGCGACGGTCGCGGGGCCGCCCGGAACGCCCCGGGCGGTCGACGGGCCATGGACGCCCGCTCCGGGGCGCAAGCAAGCCATCAATCGGCGAGCGGTCCCGCGGTCGTCTCAAGCACGGTCACCGGTTCACTCCTGCGTGGAGGCGTCTGTACGATGGTGGCAGTCCCTCGGCCGACGAGGCGTCATCGGGAGCGGACAGCACCCGCGTCCGGGGCTGTGTGCCCGCCCGCATCGCGGCGTGCGGTCGGCCTGTCCGGCCCCTACACGGCGTCTCGCCCCCGCTTGCCGGTCCTGACCTGCATCGCGTCCTCGACGGGCAGGACGAAGATCTTCCCGTCGCCGGGTTCGCCGGTGTTGGCCGCCTCGCGGATGGCGCACACCACGTCCTCGGCGGGCACGTCGGCGACGACGCACTCGACTTTGACCTTCTGGTGGAGGTCGACGACGTACTCCTCGCCGCGCCACTGCTCGGTCTTCGCCGGCTGGCTGCCCCGGCCGCTGACGTTCGTGACGGTGAGACTCGGCGCGCCGACGTCCGTCAGCGCGGACTTGACCGCGGCGAGCTTCTCGGGCCGGATCATGGCGACGACCATCCTGATGCCGCCGTCGTTGGGCTCACTCATCGGTGACACCCCCGTCGGTCACGACGCCGCCGTCCGCGGTCGTGCCGGGGAACGACGACTCGGGACCGGACTCGCCGACGAACTCGGGGTAGGCCTCCATCCCGTGCTCGCCGCGGTCGAGGCCCTCGGCCTCCTCTTCGGCCGAGACCTTGAGCCCGACCGTCACGTCGGCCAGCTTGAAGATGGCGTAGGAGGTGACGACCGTCCAGGCGACGATGACCAGGATACCGACGACCTGCATGGCCAGCTGGGTGGCCGAGAAGCCGCCGACGGCGAACACCGGGATGAGGACGGTGCCGAGCGCGCCCGCGCTCCCGTGGACCGGGAAGACGCCGCAGACGTCGTCGATGCCCAGCCGGTCCACGACGAACCGGTAGACGATGGGGGCCTGCGCGCCGCCGAGCAGGCCGATGACGATGCCGCCCCACCAGGTGACGTGGACGACCGCCCCGGTGATGGCGACCAGGCCGGCCAGCAGGCCGTTGGCGGCGAACAGCGGGTCGGGTTTGCCCTCGGTGTAGGTGGTCACGACGGTGGCCGCCACGGCGCCGGCACCCATCGCGAGCGTCGTGTTGAGCGCGACGCGGCCGAGTTCGCTCCCCATGAAGGTGACCGCGTCACCGCTCGCCGAGAGCACGGTCGCCTGCGTGCCGACGTTGAAGCCGTACCAGCCGAACGCCAGGATGAACGTCCCGAGGAACGCGAACGTGATGGAGTGCCCCGGGATGGGCACGCTGTTCCCGTCGTCGTCGAAGCGGCCGCGGCGCGGGCCGAGCATCCAGGCGCCGACCAGGCCGGCGACGCCGCCCAGCATGTGGACGACGGTCGCGCCCGCGAAGTCCATGTAGCCGGCACCGATGGCGGCTCCCAGGAGCCCGCCCGAGGTGAGCAGCCCGTTCGAGCCCCAGGCGAAGCCCTGTATCACGGGGTAGACCAGCGCCGTGATGCCGACGGAGTAGAACAGGTACGCCTTGAACTTGATGCGCTCTGCGACCGCGCCCGAGACGATGGTCGCGGCCGTCGCGGCGAACACCGCGCCGAAGAGCCAGCCGACCCAGGCCGACGAGTCGGTTATGTACGCGAAGGCGCTCGCGAGGGAGAACCCGCCGTCGGCGGCGGTCAGCCCGGCGGCGGTGGCGGCGATGCCGAAGCCGAGCAGGAAGTAGACCAGCACGCCGATGGACCAGTCCATCATGTTCTTCATGAGGACGTTGGCGGCGTTCTTCGCGCGCACCTGCCCGGCCTCCAGCAGGGCGAAGCCGGCCTGCATGAAGAAGATCAGAAACGACGCGACCAGCACCCAGACGGTGTTGACGCCGCTGGACAGGGTGGCGAGGTCGACCATCAGCCTGTCACCCCCGGCCGCTCAGTTCTTTTGGATTTATCCAGGTACTCGTCCACTTTTCCATGCAGTTCGGAAACGTTCGTGCTTTGAATCACGAGAAAACGGGTCGTTGCGGTAGTATATAACCCCATGGGTTTACGAAGTAAGATTATTCTTCAACCTAATAGACGAGCGCCCGATTTACAATCGAATTATATGGATATTAGGTTGTAATGCGTTCATTTGCTGGACGTTCGCACGGTCGGTTCCTGGACGCCCGTCCAGCGCGAATATTGCCGAGTGGCGGGTTCGCGGCCAGCGCGCGCCGGTCCGTCGAGCCGGGTGACGCCTCGACCGTCGGGTCGGACCGCCGCGACGGGCCGAACCCGGTCCGGCAGGCCGATGTAAGTCCGTGTAAGTGTTTGTAAGTCCACGTAAGTCCGGGGAAGGCGGCCGGTTCGGCCGGTTCGACCGGTCGCCCCCGTCGACGCACGCTCGCATCCGGTAGACGGCCGGCGCGCCGCGTCGCACCCGCCCCGGCAGCGGCACCACCACCGGTCTCGGCGAAAGCGGCTTCACGGGCCCGGCGACGGCGGCCTCTCCGGGGCGGCACCAGCCCCGGCACAGGACCTGCCGGAACGGACAAGAACGATATCCCCCGCGTGCCTACGCCGGGGCATGGCAGCAACTGACGCGATGGCCACGTTCGAGGACGCACTGGGGGCGCTCGACGTGACACTGACGCGGACGGACGCAGACGACTTCGACGAGGCGCTGTCCGCCGTGGTAGAACCGCCCGCGGTCGGCGCCCCGCTCCCCTTCGAGGGCGTCTCGCTCGCGGACGCCGACGTGACGGTGGACCCGACGACCGCCGACCTCCAGGCGGCGCAAACGGGCGTCACGGCCGCGGCGTTCGCCATCGCCGAGTACGGCACGCTCTTCCTCGCGGCGGACCCCGCGGGAACCGAGCCGGTGAGTCTCTACCCGGCCACCCACGTGGCGGTCGTCGCGGCGAGCGACGTCTACCCGACCTCGGACGCCGCCTTCGAGCGCCTGGCCGACGAGTTCGCCGCCGGGACGACGACCGGCATCCTCGCCACCGGCGCGAGCGCGACGGCCGACATGGGCGAGCTGGTCACCGGGGTCCACGGCCCCGGCGAGGTCCACGTCGTGGTCCTGGAGGACCGATAGATGGCGGCCGAGTCGCGCCGCGAGAAGGCCGCCCGCATCCGGCAGCTCCTCGACTCGGAGGGCGAGGCGGTCCGCGCCAACGCCGTCCACTTCAACGAGAGCCACTACGACGCCATCGAGGGCTTCGAGGAGTACGAGGCGCTCCGAGAGCGCGCCAGGGCCATCAAGGAGGCGGCCATCGCCGACCTCCCCGCCCTCGTCGACCAGGTGCGCGAGTCCGTCGAGGCCAACGGCGGCCACGTCTACCTCGCCGAGGACGCCGCGGACGCCAACCGGTACATCGCCGAGGTGGCCGCAGACGCCGGCGCGGAGACGCTGGTCAAGTCGAAGTCGATGACCACCGAGGAGCTCGAGGTCAACGACCACCTCGCCGAGCGCGGCGTCGAGTGCTACGAGACCGACCTCGGCGAGTTCGTCCTCCAGGTGGCAGCGGAGTCGCCCTCCCACCTCGTCGGGCCCGCCATCCACAAGTCCCGCGAGCAGATAGCCGACCTGTTCAACGACCGCTTCGAGCCCGAGGAACCCCTGGAGACGGCAGAAGAGCTCACCCGCTTCGCCCGCGACTACCTCGGCGAGCGCATCCGCGAGGCCGACCTGGGGATGACGGGCGCGAACTTCGTCTTCGCCGAGAGCGGGACCGTCGCGCTCGTCACCAACGAGGGCAACGCCCGCAAGTGCGCCGTCACGCCGGACACGCACGTCGCGGTCGCGGGCGTCGAGAAGCTCATCCCCTCCGTCCGGGAGTTCCAGCCGTTCGTCGAGCTCATCGCTCGCGCGGCGACCGGGCAGACCATCGCCCAGTACGTCTCGCTGCTCTCGCCCCCGGTCGCCTCCCCCACGCTCGACTTCGAGCGGGGGGACGTCCCGCTCTCCGAGCAGGACGGCAACCGCGAGTTCCACCTGGTGTTGCTCGACAACGGTCGGACGGCGATGCGCGAGGACGACCAGCTCCGCGAGACGCTCTACTGCATCCGGTGTGGGGCCTGTGCGAACTCCTGTGCCAACTTCCAGCACGTCGGCGGCCACGCCTTCGGCGGCGAGACGTACACCGGCGGCATCGCCACGGGCTGGGAGGCCGGCATCTACGGCGAGGAGACCGCGGGCGAGTTCAACGACCTCTGCACGGGCTGTACGCGCTGCGTGAACAACTGCCCCGTCAAGATCGACATCCCGTGGATAAACGAGGTGGTCCGCGACCGGGTGAACCGGGACGAACCGACCTCCTCGTTCGACTTCCTGGTCGAGGGGCTGACCCCCGACGCCGACCCGGGCGGCGTCGACGTCCAGAAGCGCCTGTTCGGCAACTTCGGGACGCTGGCCCGGCTGGGCTCCGCCACCGCGCCGCTCTCGAACTGGCTCGTCGGCCTCGGGCCGGTCCGGTCGGCGATGGAGCGCTGGCTCGGCGTGGACGCCCGGCGCGACCTGCCGACCTTCCGGCGCGAGACGCTCGTGAAGTGGTTCGCGTCGCGCGGCCCCCGCGTGCCCGCGGCCGAGGCGGAGCGCGAGGTCGTCCTCTACCCCGACAGCTACACGAACTACGTGCTGGTCGAGCGCGGGAAGGCGGCGGTCCGCGCGCTCGAAGCGCTGGGCGTGCGCGTCCACGTCCCCGCGCTCCCCGAGAGCGGCCGCGCCCCACTCTCCCAGGGCATGATCGCGACCGCCGACGACCAGGCCAGCGCCGTCTACGCCGCGCTCGCCGAGCACGTAGACGACGGCCGGGACGTGGTCGTCGTCGAGCCCTCGGACCTCGCCATGCTCCGGGTGGACTACGAGAAGCTCCTGCCGGAGCGGTCCTTCGAGCGGCTGAGCGACGCGAGCTACGACGTCTTCGAGTACGTCTTCGGGCTGCTTGAGGACGGCGCGGACACCGAGGCCCTGCGGGACGGGGCGGGCCGCGAGGTCGCCTACCACAGCCACTGCCAGCAGCGGACGATGGGCCTGGAGGCGTACACCGAGGCGGTCCTCCGCCGGCTCGGCTACGACGTGCTCACCTCCGACGTCGAGTGCTGCGGGATGGCCGGCAGCTTCGGCTACAAGTCCGAGTACTACGAGCTCTCGATGGACGTCGGCGAGGACCTCCTCGCGCAGTTCACGGCGGACGAGGCGGACGGTCGGCAGGTCGTCGCCAGCGGCACGTCCTGTACGGAGCAGCTCGGCGCGCTCCTCGGCGAGGGGGCGACCCATCCCATCGAACTCGTCGCCCCCCGGTAGGAGAACGGACCAGGCGCGAGCCGCGTGAGAGGAAGGTTCCCAACAGTTTTTGACGGCACCCCTGAACGTCGAGTGCATGACCGTCAGTGACGTGACCCTCGACGTCGGCGAGCAGCGCTTCCCCGGCCGCCTGAACGAGCCCGACACACCGACGGGGCGGGGCGTCCTGGTGATTCCGGGGGCGGGTCACGGTCCCTTCGGCGACGTGTTCGACCGGTTCGCGGCGGCGGCCGCCGGCGCGGGTCACCCCGTCGCGCGCTTCGAGACCTGGTCGAGCCACGAGGAACTGGACGCGAAGACCGACGCGGCGCTCCGGGAGGAGATAGACGCCGGCATCGAGTTCCTCCGGTCGCGGGACTGTGCGACGGTCGCCCTGGTCGCGAAGAGCTTCGGCGGGCGGCTCGCGCTCGCCCACGCCCCGGACGGGGCCGAGCGGATGGTGCTGTGGGCGCCCGCGGTCCGCTTCGGCGAGCACGAGGACGAGCCGTCGATCACCGCCGGGACCCTCGCCGACGTCGACGTCCCCGTGCGAATTCTGCAGGGCGACGCGGACCATTCGGTGCTGGTGGAGAGCGCGCCGCACATCGCCGCCACCCTCCCGAACGGCGAACTCGTCGAACTCCCCGGCGAGGACCACTCGTTCCAGAACGACGAGGCGCTGGTGGTCGAGGAGACGCTTTCGTTCCTGGCGGAGTGAACGACTGCCGGCGTTCCTGCGGGAGCGAATCGGCGTCGGCGGCGGAGACGACCGTGGTGGGACCGGCTCGTCAGTCCAGTCGCGCGGCCAGGTCCTCGGCGAAGTAGGTCAGAATTAGGTCGGCCCCGGCGCGCTTGATGGACAGGAGGGACTCGTAGGCGGTCTCCTCCAGGTCGAGCCAGCCCTGCTCGGCGGCGGCGTGGAGCATGGCGTACTCGCCGGAGACGTTGTAGGCGGCGACGGGGAGGTCGAAGTTCTCGCGGACGTCGCGGACCACGTCGAGGTAGGGGAGCGCGGGCTTGACCATCAGCACGTCGGCCCCCTGCTCTGCGTCGAGGGCGACCTCGGTCATCGCCTCGCGGGCGTTGGCGGGGTCCATCTGGTAGTGCCGGCGGTCGCCGAAGGCGGGCGCGCCGTCGGCGGCGTCGCGGAACGGGCCGTAGAACGCGGAGGCGTACTTCGCGGCGTAGCTCATGACGGGCACGCGGTCGTAGCCCGCGTCGTCGAGAGCGGTCCGGATGGCCCCGACCATGCCGTCCATCATGCCCGAGGGCGCGACCATGTCCGCGCCGGCGCGGGCGTGCGAGACCGCAATCTCCCCGAGCAGGTCGAGCGTCTCGTCGTTCCGGACGGTGAGGTGCGGGTCGGCCTCGGCGTCGGGTTCGAGCACGCTGGAAGAGCGTAGCTCTTCCAAGCTCTCACTCGCTTCGCTCGTGAGAATCCCGCAGTGGCCGTGGCTCGTGTACTCGCACATGCAGACGTCGGTGACGACGTAGGCGTCGGTCTCGGCGGCGATGCGCCGGGTGGCCGCCTGGACGACGCCGTCCTCGGCCCAGGCGCGACTGCCCTGCTCGTCCTTGGACTCGGGGATGCCGAAGAGCATGACCGCCTCGACGCCGGTCTCCAGCACCGACTCGACGCGGGCGACCGCGCCGTCCACGGGGACGCGCTCGTGGCCCGGCATCGACGGGATGGGCACGGGCTCGTCGGTCGTCGCGTCCACGAACACCGGGGCGATGAGGTCGCTCGCGCGCACCTCGGTCTCGCGGACGAGGTCGCGGATGCCGTCCTGCCGGAGCCGGCGGGGCCGACGGGAGAGGTGCATGGGCCTCCTCGGGGCGGAGGGCCCAAACCTGCTTCGGAACGGCGACCCCGCCGCGCGTCCACGGGTGGCGTCCAGCAGCACTGCTGATTTCAGCCAGTTGAACACAGAGCAGAACCGGAAGAGCATTGGTTCGGCTGAGATACCTTCACGCTAGACGGTGACAGACCATGCACGTTGAGATGACGACCCTCGACTTCCTCGACCGCGCGACCGACCTCTACGACGACGTGGTCGGGGTAGTCGCCCACGACGGCACGGAGTACACCTACGCCGAGTTCGGCGAACGGGTCAACCGCCTCTCTTCCGCCCTGCTCGACCTCGGCGTCGAGGCGGGCGACCGGGTGGCGCTGCTCTCGCCGAACACCCACTACTTCCTGGAGACGCTGTACGCGACGAACCAGATCGGCGTCGTCAACGTCCCGCTGAACTACCGGCTCACCCCGGAGGACTACGCGTACATTTTGGAGGATTCGGAGTCGGTCGCGGTCGTTGCGGACTACGACTACGCCGAGAAGATCGAGGCCGTCCGCGAGGAGGTCCCCGCCGAGACGTTCGTCGGCTACCGGGCCGACGACGTCGAGGGCGACTGGCTGGACTACGAGACGCTCCTGGCCGAGGCCTCGCCCGAGGCCCCCGAGCGGCCCCCCATCGGCGAGGACGACGACGCGACCGTCAACTACACCTCCGGGACGACCGGCGACCCGAAGGGCGTCGTCCGCACCCACCGCACCGAGCACTGGCACGCGCTCGTCCTCGACCAGCACATGGAGATAACGGACGACGACACCTACCTCTGGACGCTGCCGATGTTCCACTGCAACGGCTGGGGGCACACCTACGCCATCACCGGGACCGGCGGCACCCACGTCTGTCAGCGCGCCTTCGACCCCGCGGAGACGTTCCGCCGCGTCCGGGAGTACGACGTCTCCTTCCTCTGTGGCGCGCCCACGGTGCTCAACCGCCTCATCCAGCACCACGAGAACAACGACGTCGTCACGAGCGGCGACCGCGAGGTGCGCATCGCCACGGCCGGGAGCGCCCCGGCGACGGCGACCATCGAGACGGTCGAGGACGAGTTCGGCTGGCGCATCATCCACATCTACGGCCTGACCGAGACCGCGCCCATCGTCACGACGAGCAACTCGCCGCGCCGCCTGGCAGAGCGGGGCCGCGATTTGAAGGTCACCCAGGGCTCGGCGGTCCTCTGCACCGACGTCCGGGTGGTCGACGCGAACGGCGAGGACGTGCCCGCGGACGGCGAGTCGATGGGCGAGGTCGTCGTCAAGGGCAACCAGGTGATGGACCGCTACCTCAACAAGCCCGAGGCGACCGAGGAGGCGTTCAACGACCGGCTGCCGGGCTACTTCCACACCGGCGACATCGGCACCATCGACGCGGACGGCTTCGTCGCCATCCAGGACCGCAAGAAGGACATCATCATCTCCGGCGGCGAGAACATCTCCAGCATCGAGGTCGAGGACGCCCTCTACGACCACCCCGACATCGCCAAGGCGGCGGTCGTCCCCGTTCCGAGCGAGGAGTGGGGCGAGACCCCGCGGGCGCTCGTCGTCAGGAAGCCCGGCGCCGACCTGACCGAGGAGGAGGTCGTCGCCTTCGCCCGCGAGAAGCTGGCGCACTTCAAGGCGCCGACGAGCGTCGAGTTCGTCGAGGACTTCCCGGAGACGGCCACGGGCAAGGTCCAGAAGTACGAGATACGGAAGCGCTACTGGGACGAAGAGGAGCGGATGGTCGGTCAGGGGTAGGACCGTCGGGCCGCGGTGACGGACTGTCCGGTCCGGGCGGCGACGGGCCCGGACTCAGCCGTCCGCCGGATGGTCGGCGTCCTCGTGGTCCTCGCCCTTGCCGTTCGCCGCCATCTGCGCGCCCTCCCTGCCCTCGAGGAAGCCGGCGCGGAGCAGGTGCCGGAGGATCGTGACGATACCGTTCGACGTGCCGCTCCCGACGACGGCCTGCTCGGCCTCCTCCTTGCTCTCCTCCGTCGACCGAGAACCGACGACGATGGTGATCTCGTCGACGAGGAGCAGTCGCGTGATGATCGCGCTGCCCTGCCCCGGCGTCACGGGGAGCCACGGGAGGTCGGAGACGAACGTGTCCGCCTCCGGAGCCTTCTCCGCGATGGCCGCGTCCTCCTCGGAGTCCATCACGCCGACGATGACGCTCACGTTCCGGCCGGTGGCCGCGTTCAGCGCGTCGAAGATGTCGTCGGTGACCGAGTTCGGGTCGCCGATGACCAGGATGATCTCGTCGGTCGCGTTCTCGATGAGTCGGAGCGACCGGGAGGTGATCGCCTCGTGGTTGGTGATGCTCCAGATCTCGCCGACCGGGGGCGGCTCCTGGACGCCGTCGGTCACGGGGAGCTCGTCCAGCGTGTCGCCGAGCGTCGAGATGCGCGATTCGAACTCCTGGGTGAGCAGGGACGTGGCCTCCTCGATGGGGATCGCGCGATAGCGCCGGGGGCTGGAGTGCTGGACCTCGACCAGCCCCTTCACCTCCAGCACCCGGATCGCGTCGTAGACGCGGGTCCGGGGGACGTCGGTCACCTCGCTTATCTCCTTTGCGGTCCCCTGGGGCATGCGCGTCAGCGCGACGAGACACTTCGCCTCGTACTGTTTCAACCCGAGTTCCTGCAGTAGCTCCGTCGCCTCTGTCTGTTTATTCGTTGCCATGTGCCCAACCACCGTTGCACGGTTGCACGTGGCATTTCAGCCCACTCACAATGATTCTTTCTCTGTTATCGACCGGGACCGATTCTCGCGTGGGGCTACGGGCCGACTCAGCGAACCGTCTCGTCCCTGTGGAGGGCGCCAGCGGACGCCGGGTCAGTCTCACGGGAGGGTGGTAGTAGTCAGTACCGGTTAAGCCTATCCCCGGTTCAAGCTGACACGATGGCAATTCCGCAGAGAGAACGCACCAGAATTACCAATTTATCGGGGGAGTGGTCCGAATTCGCCACCAGAATTGGGTCAGGACTGCGGAATCAGGAATCGGCTCGCCGTCACTCCTCCACCGACTCGGCGTCATCGCGGTCCATCGCGTCGATGTCCCGCTGTTCCTCCTGGCCAATGTCCGGGTGGACGAAGTGGTTGAACGGCTGCACGCGGCGCTGTCTGAGGATCTCGGAGCTCTCTATTTTCATCCCCAGCTCGTGTATCGCGTTGGTGATGCGGACCATGTCGCGGGTGCTCGTGCCGACGGTCTCGACGTGGATGTTCCGGACCCCGGTGAGCGTCTCGCTGACGTCGACGACCCCGTTTATCTCGAGGAGGTCCTTGACGGCCTTGTCGCGTTCCGTCGGGGGCGCCGTGACGACAAAGAGCGTCCGGAGCGGGTAGCCGGCCTCCTCGTAGTCGATCTCCGGATGGTAGCCCATGATGACGCCCGTCGCTTCGAGGGCGTCGATCCGGTTCCGGACCGTGCTGGCCGACACGCCGACCCTGTCGGCGATCTCCTGGGATGTCGTGTGGCGGGCCTCCCGCTGGAGGAGGTGCAGGATGCCGCGGTCGACGTCGTCCAGTTCCATCGCCATGGTCTCGATTGGCGAGAGAGGACATTAAAGGGTGGTCCTCCCGCGTCTCCACGGCGGACCGAAAACCCGCTCGCGGGCCGAACGCGGGAGAGACGACGCCGAGAACCGCGACGCACCGCGGTCTGCCCTCCGAAGGCCGCCGACGGGGTGCGCCGAAACTGTTTCACCCAGTTTCTCACACAACATTAATAGGGGGTGGCGCAATACAGGTAGATGGCGTGCCTCTAGTTGCCCAACCACCGGAGGTGCGTCGAGCTGTCGCCTCTACGCGGCAGTTTCGGGACGTTGCGGGGCACTCGAACCGATTGTTCCCGGACGCGAAAACGGAAACCGGAGCCCCCACCCCTGCGCCCTCCCCCCCACGGATAGAGGGCGCATCTGTTACCAAGTCCCCCGGAGGGATAATCAATGCCATTTTTCAGAACGCACGTTTTTGACGATTCGGGTGAAAAACGCCGTACCCGTTCGTTCACGCGTAGCTGGGCGTCGGCCCGCCTGCGTCACGTCGCCCGCCGTCCGCTCTCCCGCCCCGCGGTCGTCTCCCGCTCCCGGTCCACTCCGCAACCACTGGCCGCTTCCAGGTCGCTCGCGGGCACCCCCACCGCTTTGGTCCCCGGCGTCGAACCACGGGGCGATGCGCGTCGCAGCATTCACCGAACTGACCGGACCGGACGGGGTGGGCATCGTCGAGCGGCCGACGCCAGAGCCGGGCCCCGGCGAGGCGGTCGTCGACGTCGAGGCGTGCGCCATCAACCGCCACGACCTCTGGATACTGGAGGGGGACTCCGCGATGGTGGACGCCGACGACCTGCCGTTCGTCAGCGGGCTCGACCTGGCCGGCGTCGTCAGCGCCGTCGGCGACGACGTGACCGCGGTGGCCCCCGGCGACCGGGTGGTCCTCTGCCCGAACCTGACGTGCGGCACCTGCCGGTTCTGCCGGGAGGGGCCGGAGAACCGCTGTGCGTCCTTCGCGCTCTACCACGGCGGCCTCGCGGAGTCCGCGCTCGTCGCGGCCGACCGCCTGGTCCCGCTCCCGGAGTCGGTCGACGCCACCACCGCCGCCGCGCTTCCGACCGCGTACACGACCGCCTTCCGCATGCTCCAGCTGGCCGAGGTCGGGCCGGCCGACCTGGTCTTCGTCCCGGGCGCGACGGGCGGGGTCGGCGTGGCCGCGGTCCAGCTCGCCGCCGTCCTCGGCGCTCGAACCGTGGGCACCTCCTCGTCGGCGGCGAAGCTCGACCAGATGACCACCCTCGGACTGGACGAGGGCCTACAGGGTACCGACCCGGACGCCCTCCGGGACGCCGTCGAAGCGGTTGGGGCCCCCGACGCCGTCGTGAACCACCTCGGCGGACCGTACACGGCCCTCGGCCTCGACGTGATGCGCCGCGGCGGCCGGATGGTCGTCTGCGGCCGCACCTCCGGCAGTCGCTCGGAGATAGACGTTCCCGACCTGTTCCTCGGCCACAAGTCCGTCCTCGGGAGCACGATGGGCACGCAGACGGACCTGGAGCGGCTGGTCGACCTCGTCGCGGCCGGCGAGCTGGACCCCGAACTCGAGGAGACGTTCGCACTCGACGAGACGGGCGACGCGTTCGCCGCGATGCAGGCGCGCTCCCACGTCGGCAAGCTCGTCGTGACGCCGTGAGTGTTGTTCGTCGTTCCGTTCGACCCTGTATCGGCGGGCAAGTCGTTCGAGTCCCACGGGGTCTGGCTTTCGGGCGACCGCCACCCGGGTAGGAGCAGGTGCTACCGATGTCCACCCACCACCGGCCGGCCGACGGGCGAAGGACTTAGAACGCACAGAGACAGATGACACGACGAGATGCCGCACACGACCGACGTGCCCGTCGCGTGGGGGGACACCGACGCCGGCGGGCTCATCTACTTCCCGCGGTTCTTCCACTACGTCGTCGTCGGGGTGAACGCCTACTTCGCGCCGGCCGTCGCCGCGGCCGGCCACCTGATGGAGTCGCTCCGCCGGGACGGCTACGTCCTGCCCGCGGTCGAGGCGTCGGCGTCGTTCACCGCGCCGCTCCGGGCGGGCGAGACGGCACGCGTCGAGATAGCGGTGACGGACTGCGGCGAGACGTCGCTCACAGTGGCGTTCGCCGTCGCCCGGGCCGACGCCGGCGAACCCGCCGCAAGCGGCTCGGTGACCTTCGTGCTCGTGGACGGCGAGTTCGCACCGTCGCCGCTCCCGGCGTCGATCCGCGAGTGCATCCGCGAACGGGGAGACGCGGGACCGTAGGCCGGCGCTGGTCGGTGTCCCTGCCGCTGGTCGAACCCCTGCGAGCGCCGAGGCCGGGCGGCGGCCCGGCACGGACGAGTTCGACGGTTCACCGACGAAACCGCCGGAGATCGGCGACTTACAAAAACTTACAAGACTTACAAACACTTACAACCAGCTCGAACCGTCGCCTCGCCAGCGCCGCCGCGGTTCTCCAGGCCGCGAGCGCCGTCGCCGTTTTTCACGCTGGCCGTCGTATCTCCAGGTGGTGACCAACCCGTGAGCCAACCCGAGTCGATGCGCGAGCTGGTCCAGGTACTGCGCGAGGCCGCGACCGTCGAGACAGTGTTCGGCGACCCGGTCGAGACGCAGGAGAAGACCGTCGTCCCGGTGGCCAAGGTGGCGTTCGGGTTCGGTGGCGGCTACGGCGCCGGCCCCGGTGCGGGCGTGGCGAGCGAGCCGGAGTCCGAGGAGGCCGAGGGCGAGCGCGGCGAAGCCGCCGAGGAGGGCGAGTCCGAGGGCGGACGTGGGGAGGGCGGCGGCTTCGGCGGCGGGCTCACCGCGAAGCCCGTGGGCGTCCTGGAGGTGACCCAGACCGAGACGCGCTTCGTCCACTTCGCGGAGCGGCGAAAGCTCCTCGGCGCGGCGCTCGTCGGCGTCCTCGTGGGGCTGTTGCTGGGTCGTCGGCGAGAGAGCTGACCGCTCCAATCTGCCGGCTTCGACGGGGAGAACATGCCGCCCAATGGTGATAGGTAGCCATCTGATGGCCTTCATCGGCTACGGGACGACTTCCAAATTTGAACCTCGCTGGGGTGGTCGCCCACGCTTTTGTTGAGTGCGGCGCCTCGTCCAGACCAGATCACGGTTGGGCATTTTTCGTGTTCCGACG
>Ga0209928_1000182_pt1 | contig 14332 bp, 13 predicted proteins | sample SalPonF2_B_D2_MG_FD_185727 | JGI IMG/M metagenome (GOLD analysis project Ga0209928, IMG submission 185727) | Salt pond soil microbial communities from South San Francisco under conditions of wetland restoration - Salt Pond MetaG SF2_B_D2_MG... ...
AGGAGTCGAGCCCGCCCAGTACGACGCGTTCACTATCACGTACGCGGGGTCGTTCTACGAGGGCTGGATCGAGCCGGATTCGTTCATCACAGGCCTCGGCAGGTACGCCACAGAACACGGAACCGAGGGACTCCGCGTGCAGTTCTACGGCGATTGGCGCCCGAAGTACGACAGATTGGCACGTGATGCGGGCGTCGAAGACGTGATCGAGGCATACGGGTTCGTTCCGTATCCCGACCTCGTTCCGGTTCTGATGGGTTCAGACGTGCTCCTCTACGTGGGCGGTACCGACTCCCGAAATCGGCTGAACGTCCCGTCGAAGATCTGGGACTACGTGGGTGCTCGATCGCCGATTCTCGCCGTCGTCGATCCATCGTTTCGGGCGGCCTCGGTGATCGCCGACGACGACCTCGGCGTCGTCGCCTCGCCCGATGACCCAGGGGAGATAGCAGCCGCCATTCGCGCTCTCCGGACAGGTGAATTCGAGTTCTCGCCCGATCCCGATGTGTTCCAGCGATACGCTCGAGGTACCAAGACCAGACGACTGGTGGAGGTGCTCGACGCCCTCGCGAAACCGAGCGATCGTCGAAGTCGCACCCGGTAGCCAAGGCGGTCAGAACGACGTCCGTTGTGGTCTGTCGAGATTTCCGGCGGCGGGGTACGAGCCGGTTGGATCCTCCGCGGATCATCGGACCCCCGGCACCCTTTTCGGCCCAACCTCCCGTTGGCATCATAAGGGATTTACAGTTGCTCTACGCGTCATATCGCATGACCTCCGTCGTCCTCGTCACCGTGGACTCGCTCCGCGCCGACCACGTCGGCTGCTACGGTTACGACCGGAACACGACGCCGACCCTGGACGCACTCGCGGAGAGCGGCATCTCGTTTGACGCCTACGCGAACGCCAACTGGACGCGCGCCTCGTTCCCCTCGATCATCACGTCGACGTACCCACTGGAGTACGGGGGGTTCGAGTACCTCTCGGAGAACAGGAAGACCATCGGGTCCGCGGTGCAAGACAGCGACTACCGAACGGCGGCATTCCACTCGAACCTCTGGCTCTCGCGCGACTACAACTACGACCGCGGCTTCGACCACTTCTACGACTCGAAGTCCGAGCCGTCATTGACGGCACGACTCCGGACGTACGTAAAGCTCAACCTGGACCACGACAGTCGTCTCTACCGTGCACTTCAGTGGGCCTACGATACGACCGAGGAGAAGGCGGGCGTGGACGTGGGTCAGACGTACAAGGACGCCGAAGCTCTCACCGACCGCGTTCTGGAGTGGCTGACCGCGGCGTCCCCCGACGAGTTCTTCCTCTGGGTTCACTACATGGACGTCCATCATCCGTACGTTCCCCACGAGGAGGACGCCGAAGCGCTCGGACTCGACCTCGATGTAGGTGAGCGTGAAGCTATTCGACTCCGGCGAAAGATGCTGGAATCGCCTGACGAACTCACGGACGCCGAACATCAGACACTCGTGGACCTCTACGACGCCGAGATTCGGTTCACCGATCGCCACATCGGCCGCTTGCTCGACGCCGTCGAGACCAGCAACGACCCCGGTCTCGCTGACACGGCGGTCATCGTCACCGCCGACCACGGCGAGGAGTTCGCGGAGCACGATGGCTACAGCCACAACCCGTCGATGTACGACGAGGTGTTGCGGGTCCCGCTTGTTCTCTACGGCGCAGACCGACTGACTGACTGCGAACAGGTGGAGCTGCTCGACGTCGCTCCGACGGTCTGTGACCTCTTCGGCGTTTCTGTCCCGGAGTCGTATCGTGGCCGGTCTGTGCTCGACGCGGCGGGGTCGGACGAGCACGCTCGCGTGATCAGTGAGACCGTCCGAGGCGACGATTTCAAGTTTTCGATACGGACATCCGACTGGAAGTACATCTGGGACCGCGACGTGGAGACGGTGGAGCTGTACGACCTCGGAGCCGATTCGGGCGAGACGATGAATATCGCTTACGAGTACCCGGAGGTCGCCGCGGAGTTCGAGGACGAAGTCCGGTCGCACATCGCGGACCTACGCGAGACCAACGAGACGTTGCCGTCGGTGAGAATGGATTCCGAAACGGAAGGGCGCCTTCGGAACCTCGGCTATCTCGAGTGATTACTTCACCGTCACGCTCTTCGCCAGGTTGCGCGGCTTGTCGATGTTCCGCCCCTTCTCGTTGGCGACGTGGTAGGCAAAGAGCTGGAGCCAGACGTTCGCCACGAGGGGCTCCATCACGCCGAGGTCGGGCACGTCGACGGCCACGTCGAGGAAGCGCCGGGCGTCGGCCCGCGAGGTCAGCCCGACGACGGGCGCACCCCGCGACTCGACCTCCTTTACGTTGTTGAGCGTCTCCCGCGGGTCGGCTCCCTCGGTGAGCACCGCCAGCACGGGCGTCTCGGGCGTCACGAGCGCCAGCGGCCCGTGCTTGAGCTCGCCGGCCGCAAAGCCCTCGGCGTGGTCGTAGGAGATCTCCTTGAGCTTGAGCGCCCCCTCCAGCGCGACCGGGAAACCCAGCCGGCGACCGATGAAGAAGAAGGCGTCGCCATCGGCGTACTCCCGGGCCGTCTCGCGCACGCCGGTCTCGGCGTCGAGTATCTGCTGGACCGCGCCCGGGAGCCCGCGCAGGCTCCCGAGTAGCTCGCTCGCCGTCTCGGAGGGCAGCGTGCCGCGCTCCCGCCCGACGTAGACGGCGAGCAGGGCGAGCGTGGCGACCTGCGAGGCGAACGTCTTGGTCGCGGCGACGCCGATCTCCGGGCCGGCCCGGATGTACAGCGTGTCGTCCGTCTCGCGGGTGACCGTGGAGCCCACGGTGTTCGTGACCGCGAGCGTCTTCGCGCCCGCCCGTCCAGCCTTGCGGATTGCGTCGAGGGTGTCGGCCGTCTCGCCGCTCTGCGAGACGGCGACCACGAGCGTGCGCCACGGGTCGCGGCCGCCGCGGAACTCGTACTCGCTGGCGACGTGGGTCGTGGTCCGCACGTCGGCGTGACGCTCCAAGAGCTCGGCGGCGTACAGCCCGGCGTGGTAGGAGGTGCCCGCGGCGACGATCTGCACCTCCTGGAGCGAGTTGAGGTACTCCGTCGGGAGCGAGATGTCGAGGGCTGCCTCGCCGTGGAGCGCGTCGATGCGCCCGGAGAGCGTCTGGCGCAGGGCGCTTGGCTGCTCGTGGATCTCCTTGAGCATGTAGTGGGTGAACCCCCCCTTCTCGGCCGCCTCGGCCTCCCACTCGACGGTCTCGGTCGGTCGCTGGACCACCTCACCGTCGTTGTAGACCGTGACGCCGTCGCCGGTCACCTCGATGACGTCGCCGTCCTCGGGGTAGGTCACCTGGCGGGTGTGGGCGAGGAAGGCAGTCACGTCGCTGGCGAGGAAGTTCCCGTCCTCGCCCGTCCCGACGACGAGCGGGTTGTCGCGCCGGGCGGCGACGATGCCCTCGTGGTCGGCGGTGACGACCACCACCGCGAAGCTCCCCTCGAGCTGCTCGACCGCGGCCGTGACGGCCTCGCGGAGCCCCTTTCCTTCGAGTTTCTCCTCGACCAGGTGCGGGACGACCTCGGTGTCCGTCTCGCTCTCGAAGCGGTGGCCCCGCTCCTCGAGGCCCGCGCGCACCTCCTCGTAGTTGTCGATGATGCCGTTGTGGACGACGGCCACCTCCCCGGAGCAGTCGGTGTGCGGGTGGGCGTTCAGGTCGGTGGGCTCGCCGTGGGTCGACCACCGGGTGTGGCCGATGCCGCAGGTCGCCGGCGACGACTCGGGGAGCACGAGGTCGTCGATCTCGCCGGCCTCCTTGTATACGTCGAGGTGGCCGTCCTGCAATGCGACCCCGGCGGAGTCGTAGCCGCGGTACTCCAGGTTCTTCAGCCCGGTCGCCACGATGGGGAGGGCCGTCTCCTCGCCGACGTAGCCGATGATGCCACACATGTTACCCCCTCCGGACCTCCGCGCCGGCGCCGACGTGGCCGGCCAGGACGGAGCCGCTCTCGACTGTCGCGCCGGTCCCGACCACCGTCCCGGGTTCGGCGGTGACCGCGCCGCCGAGGGCCGCGTTGTCGCCGAAGACGCCGCCCAGGCGCACGTCCGCGTAGAACGTCTCGTCGATCACGACGTCCGCGCGTCCGCCCTCGACGGTCGTGTTCGGCCCGATGCGAGCGTTCTCGCCGACGATGCAGTCGCGGACGACACAGCCCGGCTCGATGGTCGCGTCGGGGAGGACGACCGCGTTGGCGACGACCGCGTTCGCGCCGACGTTCACGTTCTCGCCGAGCGCCGTCCCCTGCAGGACCGTCGCGCCGGGCCGGATGCGCGTGTCGGCTCCGATGGCGACCGTGCCCGTGACGGTCGCCCGGTCGTGGACCCGGGCCGACCTGGCGACGGCGCTCCCCTGCTGGTCGAGGACCGCCGCGTTGACGCTCAGCAGGTCCCAGAGGTAGGAGACGTCGAGCCACATGCCGTGGAACGGCACCGCTCGGACCCGGCGGTCGGCCACCAGCGGCTGGAGTACCGCCGGGATGGCGAGTTCGCCCGTCGTCTCGGTCGCCCGGATGGCCTCGAAGATCTCCGCCCCGAAGGCGTAGACGCCCGCGTTGATGATGTTCGAGGTGACGGCGCGGGCCGGCGGCTTCTCCGTGAGCCCGACGACGCGCTGGCCGTCGAGTTCGACGACGCCGTAGTTGCTCGGCTCGTCCACCGGGGTGACCGTCATCAGCACGTCGTCGTCGCCGCCGACGGCCTCGACGAGCTGGGAGACCATCCGCGATTCGATGATCCGGTCGCCGTTCAGGACGACGAACTCGCCGTCGACGAGCGGCTCGGCCTGGAGCAGGGCGTGTGCGCCGCCGAGCTGCTTCGATTGGACGGCGTACTCGATGTCCACGCCCCAGTCGTGGCCGTCGCCGAAGTAGTCCTGGATGCGCTCGCGCTTGTAGCCGACGACGAGGACGAGCTCCTCGATGCCGGCGTCGGCGACGGCCTCGACGACGTGTTCGAGCAGCGGGCGGTTGGCGATCGGTAGCATCGGTTTGGGGCGCACGTCGGTCAGCGGCTCCAGCCGCCGACCTTCGCCCGCCGCGAGTATCACGGCTTGCATGGTCTCTCAGTCGGTCCCCCGGTCCCGCATCACGGCCTCGCCCGGGCGCGTCATCGCCCCGGAGCCGAGTTTCAGGCCGGCGTTCAGGCTCGAGTTGATGCCCGTCTTGACGCCGTCGCCCGCGACGACGCCGAGCTTGCGTCGCCCGGAGTCCTCGGCCGCGCCTTTGACGCGCATCTTCACGTTCGCGTCGTCGTGCCGGAGGTTGGCGACCTTCGTCCCGGCGCCGAGGTTGACGCCCTCGCCCAGGACGCTGTCGCCGACGTACGAGAGGTGACCGACGGCCGTATCGCGCATGAGAATGGAGTTTTTCACCTCGACGGCGTTGCCGACGCGCACGCCGGGGCCGACGACCGAGGTGGCGCGGACGTAGGCGTTCGGCCCGACGTCCGCCCCGGACTGGACGAGCACCGGTCCCTCGACGTAGGCGCCGGCCCGGACGCGGGCGCCGTCCTCGACGACGACGGGGCCGTGTATCGTCGCGCCGTCCTCGATTTCACCGTCGAGGCGGCGGTCGATGCCGGCGAGGAGCTGCTCGGTCGCGTTCAACAGCTCCCAGGGGCGGCCCACGTCGAGCCAGGTGCCGGTGTGCTCGACGGCCGCGACGCGCTCGCCGTCGTCGACGAGCGAGGTGAGCGCGTCGGTGATCTCGTACTCGCCGCGCTCGCTCCGCTCGAGCCCGTCGATGTGCTCGAAGACGGCGGGCTCGAACGCGTAGAGCCCGAGGTTGACCAGGTTCGACGGCGGGTCGGCCGGCTTCTCGACGATGCTCCGGACCGCGCCGTCGCCTACGTCGACGACGCCGAACGCCGAGGGGTTCTCGACCGGCATCACGGCGATGGCCGTCTCCTCGGCGCTCGCCAGGCCGGCGACCAGGTCGGCGTCGAACACCATGTCGCCGTTGAGCGCCAGGAAGCGCTCGTCGACGTGCTCGCGGGCGCAGGCGACGGCGTGGGCGGTGCCGAGCTGCCGTTCCTGGGAGACGTAGTCGATGGGCAGCCCGGCGAACTCCCGCCCGAAGTACGACTCGACCATCTCGGCCCCGTAGCCGACGACCAGCACGTAGCCGTCCACGTAGTCGCTCGCGGCGTCGAGGACGTGCGCCAGGATGGGCCGCCCGGCCACCGGCAGCATCGGCTTCGGGCGATTGTCGGTCAGCGGTCGCATCCGGGTGCCCTGGCCGGCCGCGAAGACGACGGCCCTCATCGGCGCACCATCTCCCGGATGGTCTCGTCGACGGAGTGGACCGGCTCGAAGCCCAGTCGGTCGCGTGCGGTGGTCGTCTCGACCGTGAAGTCGGCCGTCGACGCCTCGGCCGCCCGCGGGTTCTCGACCAGCTCGATCGCCGGGCGGAACCCGCGCTCCTCCTCGACTGTCGCCTGGACCGTCTCCGCGATGTCGAGGACGCTCCGGCACTCGCCGCTCGCCAGGGTCAGCGTCTCCGCGCCGTCCTCGGCGGCGAAGAGCGCGTCGAGCGAGCGTTCGTAGGCGCGCGCGACGTCGCGCACGTGGAGGAAGTCGCGAGCCTGCGTCCCCGGTTCGTGGACCGTGAGGGGCTCCCGGTTCAGGGCCTTCTCGACGAAGATGTGTATCACCGTACGTTTACCTACACGTTCACCCCTATGTTCGTGGTGGCCGTAGAGGTTCGACTTGACGAACACCAGCGCCGGGAACGAGCCCTCGGCGAGCCAGTGGATGTCCTGTTCGCTCATCGCCTTCGTCTCGCCGTAGAGGTTGAGCGGCTCGCGCGGGTGGGCCGCGCTGATGGGGAACTCGACGGGGTCGCCGAAGACGGCGACGCTGCAGGGGAAGACCAGCGGAACGTTCCGCTCGCGGCAGAGCCAGGCGACGTTCGCCGTGCCGCCGACGTTCACGTCGAAGGCCAGTCCCGGGTCGGCGTTGCAGTCCTGGACGCCGCTGACAGCCGCGAGGTGGAATACGGCGTCGACGTCGGCGAACGTCTCGGCGAGCGCGTCCCGGTCCCGCACGTCCACGTCGAGGATGTCCGCGCCGTCGAAGTCCGAGACCTTCGCCGCGAAGTAGTTGTCCACGGGGACCACGTCGTGGCCCGCGTCGAGCAGGCGGTTGGCCACTGCCGAGCCGATGTAGCCGGCCGCGCCGGTGATACCGATGGTGTAGGTGTCGGTCATTGGTGGATGGTCGATGTCGGCTCGGCGAACCGTCCCAGGAGGTCCGCGATGCCGTCGGTGAGACTGCAGGTCGGTTCGAAGCCCTGCGCCCGCGCCTTCGAGAAGTCGACGTGGTACGAGGGGCCGGGGTCGCGCTCGCGCAGGTAGTCGCGTTCGACGGGCCGCGCGGCGACCCGCTCTACGGCCCGGGCGACGTCCTCGATGCGGACGTTGTTCCAGCCGACGTTGTAGCGGCCCGGCTCCCAGTCGAGCGCCCGGACGAACGCTCGCGCGGTGTCCTCGACGTGGAGGAACGGCCGCCAGTTCTCGCCGTCGCCGTAGACGGAAAGCGGCTCGCCGACCAGCGCGCGGAAGACGAAGCTGTTGACGACGAGGTTGAAGCGGACGCCCGGGCTGTAGCCGAAGTTGGTCGCCAGCCGCAGGCTGACCGTCTCCAGGGGGGCCTCCGCGCAGGCCGCCTCCGCCGCCAGCTTCGACTCGGCGTACGGGTTGGCCGGCGCGGCCGGCGACGTCTCGGTGAGGTCCTCCGCGTAACTGTCGCCGTAGACGTTACAGGAACTGGCGAGCACCAGCCGCTCGACGCCCGCGTCGACGGCCGCCTCGAGGAGGGTCTCGGTGCCGACGAGGTTCACGTCGAAGACCTCCTCGGCTATCTCGTGGGAGGTTCCCGCGCCCGTGATGGCGGCGAGGTGGACGACCGCGTCCACGTCCGCGACCGCTCGGTCGACCGCCTCGCGGTCGCGGACGTCCCCCCGGACGAACTCGTCGCCGTCGAGGCCGAGTAAGTTCCGCGGGCTCGACAGCGAGAAGTCCTCGAGGAGCCGCACGTCGTGGCCGGCCGCCCGCAGGTGGCCGAGTAAAGCGCTCCCGACGTAGCCGGCACCGCCGGTGACGAGGACTCTAATTGTCCGCCACCTCCCGACGGACCGACGTGACGACCAGCGCGTTCATGGTTACTCAGAATATGAGTAACCGATTACTAAAGTCTTTGTGTCGGTCCGCGAGTCGGGTGCTCCGAGTCGCTCGGCGTCTGTATTGGCGGTCGGTGGACGACTGGCACCCGGGCTACGGGCGTCGGTCACCCGGGCTACGGGCGTCGGTCACCCCACCCGTGACGGCCGGCGGTCACAGCGGGGTGGTGTCGTGCGCCCAGGCGAGCTCGAAGTAGCGCGCCAGTCCGGCGACGAACGAGCCGTTCTCGGTGATGGCCGCCTGGCGCATGTGGTTGGGCACCTCCTCCTCGTCGACCAGCAGGATGGCCCGGCCGGTCGAGTAGTCCGGGCTCGGGTCGACGAACGTCCCGCGCCACGGCAGCGCCTCGGTGCTGTAGCGCAGATCGATGGCCGGGTAGGACTCGCGGATGTACGAGACGACCTCGTGGTGGCGCTCCCGTTTCTCCGGCTCGACGCGGTCGGGGTGGTGGAGGATGGCGCTGACCGAGACGCCCCGGTCGAGGGCGTCCCGGACCGCTGGCTCGACGGCCTCGAAGAAGGCGAAGCTCTTCGAGAGCACGCAGACCTCCCGCTCGGCGTCGTGGTAGAGCTGCCGCGTCTCGCGCTCGCTGGCCCGGCCGACGTCCACGACGTAGAAGAGCTCCTCGGCGGGCCGGATGTCCTCGCTCGCGCTCTCGTAGCGGGGCTGGAACCGCTCTAAGAACGACGAGCGGAGGTCCTCGACCGACTCGCGGTACGACTCGTAGTCCTGCCGGCGGTTCTCCACCGCCCGGTCGAGGATGTCGGCGGGTTCCTTGGGCTGGTAGACCTTCGGTCGGCCGGGGATGATCTTGACGTAGCCCTCGTCGGCCAGCGAGTCGAGCACGCCGTAGATGCGCGCCTTCGGGATGCCGGTCGCCTCGGCGAGGTCCGGGGCCGTCGTCCGCCCGAGCTCCAGCAGCTTCGTCAGGGCCGTCCCCTCGTACTCCGTCAGGCCGAGGTGTTCGAGCAGGTCCGCACCGGGTTCGTCCACCATCGGTCTCTCGTACCTGGCCGGGGTTCAATAGCGTGCCGGTCGCGTCGGTCCTCCCGAGCGCCGTTCGTGGGCCAGTAGCCCTCGGTGGAAGGGAGCGGCCGGTCGTCGGTGTTCGGATGTGGCTCGGGGTGTGGTGACACGACAGCGGCTCCGCGAACGTAGTTGTAAGGGTTTGTAATCGATTGTAATTCCCTGTACTCGTCTGTAATCCGGTCGAAGGCGTCGGGTTTTCCGGCGTCGCCATCTCCCCCGGCCCGCTTGCACCGCTGTCCGCACCCGGCAGTGTGGAGATACGCGATGGCCAGCCGAACGTCCGCCGCCGGGTGGGACTGAAAGGGGCCGTGCGCGTGGCGGCTCTACCGCCACGTTAGAGGTGGCCGGGCGGTCCCCCGGCCACCTGCTGGACGAACCCCGGCGTTCGAGAGAGCGGCGCTCTCGTGAGCCAACCAGAACGCTTCGCGTTCTGGTGACGACGAACGGACCGCAGGACGATGTCCGAGGACCGTGGTTCGAAAGAGCGTCGCTCTTTCGTCATCTCGGCAATCGAAGATTTCCGATGAGTCGTCACGGTGGCTCGCCACCGTGAGATCACGAAAGGCTCCGCAGGCGTCTTACGAACGACAGCGAGCCGCGGGAGACAATCGCACGGGGGCTCTCGAGGCCGTCCCGGCCGCTGTTTCCATCGGCCCGGCCCTCTCCGAACACCACCGTCCCCACCCGACCCGAAGACTTATCAGCTATCAAGGGAAATAAGTTACTCAGAATATGAGTAACCACACTGCCGCCCCCGACGACGACGCGGACGCCCACCTCGACGACGTTCCCGACGGTGCCGGCTGCACCGAGATCTGGGAGCGGTTGAGCGAGCGACGAGCGGCGACGGGTCGGGACCGGACCGAGCGACCGGCCGACCACAGCTAAGCACGCACGAGCCGACGGGCGGGAACGATGGGGGACGACGGACGGGAACGCGAAACGCGAAGGTTTTTGCGCCAGTGGGAGCAGAGTCGGGGTAATGGACGACCGTGCGGACGTCTGCGTCCTCATCCCGACGCTGAACGAGGGTGAGACCATCGGCGACGTGATAGACGGCTTCCACGAGCAGGGCCTGGAGAACGTGCTCGTCGTCGACGGCCACTCGTCGGACGACACCGTCTCGGTGGCCCGCGAGCACGGGGCACGCGTCGTCACCCAGACCGGGTCGGGCAAGGGGCAGGCCGTCCGGGAGGCGGTCGACCGCTACGTCGATGCCCCGTACGTGCTGATGCTCGACGGCGACGGCACCTACCGCCCCGAGGACGCCGACGCGCTCCTCGATCCGCTGCTCTCCGGGCGGGCCGACCACGTCATCGGCGACCGCTTTGCCGACCTCAGGGACGGCGCGATGACCGGGATGCACCGCTTCGGCAACGGCGTGGTCAACCGCGCCTTTAGCTTCGTCCACGGCCGGAACCTCGCGGACATCCTCAGCGGCTACCGGGCGTTCACCCGGGACTCCTTCGACCGGATGCGCCTGTCCTCCGACGGCTTCGAGGTCGAGACCGAGATGTCCGTCGAGTGCGTGAAAAACGACGTCGCCACTGCTGTCGTGCCCATCTCCTATCTCCCCAGGCCCGACGAGTCGGACGCCAACCTCCGGTCGTTCCGCGACGGCGGGCGCATTTTGTTGACTCTCTACATGCTCGCGAAGACGAACAACCCCTTCTTCTACTTCGGGAGCATCGGCGTCGTCAGCTCGCTGTTCGGCGTCGCCCTCGGCGCGTACGTCGGCGTCGAATGGGTGACCCGCCACGTCTCCCACGAGATCCTGGCGGTCGTCGCGGCCTTCGCCATCCTCTTCGGCGTCCAGCTTCTGATGTTCGGAGTGCTCTCGGATCTCATCGTGACCCTCCACCGCGAGCAGCTCCGCCGCATCGACGAGGAGTGACGGACGGCCGCTTCAGGGGAACGTCCCCGCGACCGACACCAGTCACCAGGGTATCATTGCTCGCAGTCCCTTCAGCCAGACGCGGGGCGCGTTGGGTCGCGCGTGGCTCAGCGCGTGCGAGAGCGCCGCAGTCGCGTCCTCTGTGACACCGACGCCGTGCCCGACGAGGATGCGCTCCGGGGCGAGACCGCGTAGGGCCGCGGGCGGGAAGAACCGGAGCATCGGGTGGACGCCCACGCGCTCGCCCGGTGCGACGAAGTAGTCCGCGGAGCCGAGGGCGTCACCGACCACGAGCGTCTCGCCGTCGTAAAGTGCACCCTCGGTCCAGCCCGGCAGGTCGACGACCCGCAGCAGCCGGAAGTCGGTGTCGCCGAGCGTCCCCCGGACCGGCTCGACCGGCGGGTCGAACGACCGGTCGACGAACCACGGGAGGTGGATGGGCACGTCGTGGCGACGCGCGACCGTCTCGGCGTCGCGCCCGTGGCGGTCCATCGTCACGACGACGCCCGCCACGTCGCCGAACTCCGCGAACAGGTCGTCGATTCCCGGCGCGTCGACCGGGTCCACGACCCAGACCGCGCCATCGACGGCGAGACAGTGGCTGGCGCGCGCCATGCGCTCCTCGGGGTGGGCCAGCCAGCCCACGCCGTCCTCCCAGCGGTCGATCTCCCGGTAGTGGGTCGGGGGGCCGCGTTCCTTGAGGACCATACGACCAGTTGGACGGCGCGGCCAATAAGCGTCCACTGCCTTCCGCGGGCGTCCACTGCCTTCCGCGGGCGTCCACTGCCATTTATGCGGCGGCGCTTCCTACGCAGTCTCATGCTCTCCGGGCTCCGGTGGCTGGCGCTCGAAGTGTGGTTTCTCGACCGCGCCCGCGAGTTCTACGCCGAGCACCTCGACCTGCCGGTGCGCCGCGCGGACGACCACGAGGTCGTCCTCGACACCGGCGGGGCGGCCCTCGTGCTGCGTGCGCCCGGGCCGGTCCCGCGCGGCGGCGTCCACGTCCACTACGCGCTCGCCACGACGCGGGCGCACTACGGCGAGTACTTCGCTGCGCTCTCAGCGACGCTCGACGTCTCCGAGGTCGACTTCGGCGGCGCGCGGTCGCTTTACTTCTACGACCCGGACGACCACTGCGTCGAACTCGGCGAGCGGGCGGCCGGGGACGACCCGGTGGACGGCTTCTTCGAGGTCGTCCTCGAGGTCGAGGACCTGGCGCGCGCCGAGTCGTTCTACCGGGACCTCGGCTTCTCGGTGGTGGACCGGGGCGAGACGCGGCGGCGAGTCCGCCTGACCGGCCCCGTCGACCTCGAACTCTGGGAGCCACAGCGCGGTCTCGCCGACGCCCGCGGCGGCGTCCACGTCGACCTGGGATTCACGTCGCCGGACCCCGAGGCGGCGGTCCGGGCGGTCGCCGACCGGGTCTGCTCCGTCGAGACGCTCGACGACGGGCGTCGCGTGCGCGACCCCGACGGTCACTACCTGACCTTCGAGCGCGGGTGAGAGCGGAGACAGGGCGACACCGGGGCCGCGACGAGAGTGAAGAAACGTCCGTGAGTCACTTCGAGAACAGTCGCGGTCCTACAGGCGGTCGGTGCTCACCTCGACGCCGGAGGGTGCGACGACGAGGAACCCCCGGAAGTGCATCAGCGTGCCGTCGTCGTCCCGCACGTCGCGGGCGAAGCCGGCAGCGAGGGAGTTGAGGTCGCCGTCGACGGCCAGAAGCAGGACGTTCCCGGTCGACACCTCCTCGTACCACTCCTCGGGCGGGGTGCTGCCGTCGAGGATGCCCAGTACGATGCCCCCGTCGAAGTCCTCGGCGAAGTCGAACTGCTCCTCCGCGCTGCGGAGGTCGAGGTCGAACCCGGAGTCGGTCATACGCGACTGTCTCGCCGGCGGTACAAAAAGCCTTACCGGCCCGCCGGGCCGCCCGTCTTGCGCCCGTCAGCCGGTTCGCCGCCGTGGCGATGGTCGACGTCGCGGGACACTCCCCATCGGCCGCGTCTCCGTCCGTCAGTCGATGCAGTCGAGGTCCCTCCTGGTCCGCTCGTCCTCCACGTTGCCCGTGTTCAGCGTGTCGGCCGGCTCGACGAGGAGTATCTCGGCCGGCTCGTCGGCGACGGGGCGGTGTTCGACCCCTCGCGGGACGACCGCGAACTCGCCAGCGGTCAGGTGGACGTCGGATTCCTCCCGGAGCTCGATCCTGAGCGCGCCGTCGGTCACGAAGAACAGCTCGTCGGCGTCGTCGTGGTGGTGCCAGACGAACTCGCCGTCGACTTTGACCAGCTTCACGGACTGGTCGTTCACCTCGGCTGCGACGCGCGGCGCCCACCGCTCGTCGAACGACGCGAACGCCTCCTCGAGTGCGACTTTCTCCATGGCGTCTCTCCCGCGGGCATCCGCTTTACGGTTCCGGGTCCCCACCGCTTAAGCCGCTCCCGAGTCTCTGTGGGGACGATGCCCCAGGTACACCTCGACGAGGAGACCATCGCGCGACTCGACGACCTCCGCGTCGAGGACGAGTCGTACGACGAGCTCATCACCGAGCTCATCAACATCTACCAGGCCGAGGAGCTGACGCTGTTCCACGGCGGCGACGAGCCGTAGCCCGGCGGGGTCGGACTCGAAAAACAGATTTCGGGGCCGGGTTACCGCGCCTGCGGGGTCGGGTTAGAGCTCCTTCTCCTCGGCGGCCAGCGAGCGTATCTCCTCCCAGCTGCCGCGCTCCTCGAGCAGTCCCTGGAGCACCTCGGCGTACTCCTGTGCCAGTCGCGCCGCGGCCGCCTCCCGCTCGGCGTCGTGGCCGCCGCCGCCGAAGCCGAGCGAACTCTTAAGCGAGTCCAGCAGTCCGCCACCCGACTGTCCGCCGCCACCGGCACCCCCCATCGCCCCCATCTGCCGGCTGATGTTGTCGAGTTCCGGCATCACGTGGTGCAGCTTCTCCGTGTTCGCGACGATGCGCGCCCGTTCGGGGTCCTCGGGGTGCTCGACGTCGAACTCGACGGCGGTCATGACCAGCCCCCACTCCTGTCTGGAGAACTCGGAGGCGGTCACGCGCTCGGCGAACTTGTCGTCGGCCGCCATCCGCGCGCCGACGATGCGGTCCTCCCACGCCTTTCGGGTCATGCCTGCCCGTTCGGCGAGCACCGGTATCAGGGTTTTGCCCCGCCGCTGGCTACCGTCCGGTATCTTGTT
>Ga0209928_1000183_pt1 | contig 14327 bp, 8 predicted proteins | sample SalPonF2_B_D2_MG_FD_185727 | JGI IMG/M metagenome (GOLD analysis project Ga0209928, IMG submission 185727) | Salt pond soil microbial communities from South San Francisco under conditions of wetland restoration - Salt Pond MetaG SF2_B_D2_MG... ...
GCCGGGCGACGGCGACGAGGCCGGTGACGAGCCGGGCGAGCACGACTACTACGAGATGGACCCGGAGGAGTTCGCCCAGGAGCTCGACGACGAGCTCGGCCTGGACCTCGAACCGAAGGGCAAGAAGGTCATAGAGGAGGTCGAGGGCGAGTTCACCGACGTGGCCCGGGCCGGGCCGCAGGGCACCCTCGACTTCGAGCGGCTGTTCAAGGAGGGGCTCAAGCGCAAGCTGGCGATGGACTTCGACGAGGAGTACGTCACGGAGGCGCTGAAGGTCGCGGGCTGGGGCCCCGACGAGGTGTTCCGCTGGGCGCGCGGCGAGCGCATCCCCATCTCGCGGGCCTGGCTGGTCGACCGGTACGACGACGTCCCGCCCGCCGAGCGGGACCGCTGGGCGAGCATCGAGGAGATGGAGGCACACGTCGAGGCCGAGCCGACCACCCAGCGCATCCGCCGGGAGGGCGTAAAGCACGTCCCGTTCCGGCGCGACGACGAGCGCTTCCGCTACCCGGAGGTCGTCGAGCGCCACGAGAAGAACGTCGTGGTGGTGAACGTCCGCGACGTCTCCGGGTCGATGCGCCAGGAGAAGCGCGAGCTCGTCGAGCGCACGTTCACCCCCCTCGACTGGTATCTCACGGGCAAGTACGACCACGCGGAGTTCGTCTACATCGCCCACGACGCGGAGGCCTGGGAGGTCGCGCGCGAGGACTTCTTCGGCATCCGCTCGGGCGGCGGCACGCGTATCTCCTCGGCGTACGAGCTCGCCAGGGAGATCTTAGAGGAGCGCTACCCGTGGCGCGAGTGGAACCGCTACGTCTTCGCGGCGGGCGACGGCGAGAACTCCCACAACGACACCGAGCAGAACGTCGTCCCGCTGATGGAGGAGATCGACGCCAACCTGCACGCGTACGTCGAGACCCGTCCCGAGGGGAGCATCCGCACTGGCACGCACGCCAGGGAGCTCTCCGAGTCGCTCGGCGACGCCGACAACGTGGCCGTCACCACCGTCTCCGGTCCCGAGGACGTGTTGGCCGCCATCTACACCATCCTGAGTACCGAGACCAATGAGTGAACGCAGAGAGAAACAGCGCACCGCCAGGCGGCTGGAAACGCCCGTCGTCGAGGCCCGGCAGCTGGCCGAGAAGCTCGGCCTGGAGCCGTACCCGGTCAACTACTGGATCGTCGACCACGACGAGATGAACACCCTCATCGCCTACGAGGGGTTCCAGCGTCGCTACCCCCACTGGCGCTGGGGGATGCAGTACGACCGCCAGCAGAAACAGACCCAGTTCCTCGGCGGGAAGGCCTTCGAGATCGTCAACAACGACAACCCGGCCCACGCGTTCCTCCAGGAGTCGAACGCCACGGCGGACCAGAAGGCCGTCATCACCCACGTCGAGGCGCACAGCGACTTCTTCGCCAACAACGACTGGTTCGAGATGGTCGCCGAGAACCCGGACGCCGCGGCCACCCTGGAGCGTCACGCCCGGACCGTCGAGGGCTACCTGAGCGACCCGGAGATAGAGCGCACCGCCGTCGAGCGCTGGATCGACAACGTGCTCTGCCTGCAGGACAACATCGACCAGCACCGCCCGCAGGCCGCGGTGCCGTCGGTGATCGAAGAGGAGGTGGAGGACCTCGCGGAGACGCTCGCCGACCTCGACCTGAGCGACGAGGTGACCCGGGAGGTGTTCGACGACGAGTGGCTCGACGCCCAGACGGCCGAGGACGGGGCCGCCTCGTTCCCCGAGGAGCCGGTCAAGGACCTGCTCGGCTTTCTGCGGCTCCACGGGCGACAGTACGACGCGGAGACCGGCAAGGCCGTCGAGATGGCGGAGTGGCAGACCGACCTCCTCGACGTCCTTCGGCGGGAGGCCTACTACTTCGCGCCCCAGCGGATGACGAAGGTGATGAACGAGGGATGGGCGGCCTACTGGGAGTCGCTGATGATGGGCGAGGAGGCGTTCGCGGGCGCCGAGGAGTTCCTCGACTACGCCGACCACCAGGCCCAGGTGCTCGGCTCGCCGGGGTTCAACCCCTACAAACTGGGCAAGGAGCTCTGGGAGTACGTCGAGAACACGGCCAACCGCCGCGAGGTTGCCGAACACCTGCTCAGGGTCGATGGCGTCACCTGGCGAAACTTCCACGACGTCGTCGACTTCGACGCGGTGCAGGCGGCGCTCGCCCCGCCGGAGGCACTCGACTCGGTGCGGAGCGATACCCTGGACCGCCTGGACAGCCTGGATTCCGTCTACGTCGACCGGGACGCCCTGGAGGCGGCGAGAGCGGGCGAGGTAGACGTCGACCGCCATCCGTGGAAGGTGCTCACCTACGAGGGGCTGGCCCGTCGCCACTTCTCGCTCGCCAAGCCGCAGTACCGCGGCTTCCTCCCGCGAATCGGGCGGAACGAGCTCGAGCAGATCGCCCGCTACCTCTTCGAGGAGGCCCGGTACCCGACCGTCGAGGCGGCGCTCGAGGACGTCGACTTTTCGACCGGCTGGGACACCCTCTACGAGGTCCGGGAGAGCCACAACGACGTGACGTTCGTCGACCAGTTCCTCACCCAGGAGTTCGTGGACGCCAACCACTACTTCACCTACGAGTTCAGCCGCGCGACCGGCGACTACCGGGCGACGAGCACGGACTACGAGGACGTCAAGAAGAAGCTCCTGTTGCAGTTCACCAACATGGGCAAGCCGACCATCGCGGTCTACGACGCCAACTACGAGAACAGAAACGAGCTCCTGATCGGCCACCAGTACAACGGCATCATGCTCGACGTCGAGCAGGCCCGCAAGACCCTGGAGCGGGTCTTCGAGCTCTGGGGCCGGCCGGTGAACCTCAAGACCATCGTCAAGCGGGTCAGCGACCGCGAGGCCGAGATCGCCGAGCGCCGCCACCGCGAGCCCGAGCCCGAGGAGCAGGGCCTGCTCGTCCGCTACGACGGCGAGGGCTTCTCGACGGAGGAGCTTGCGTGGGAGGAAGTCGAGGACATCGCCGCCAGCGACGTCGACTACGACACCAAGCCCGAGGAGTGGCTGGCGTAGACCGGGTCGACCGCTGCGGAGGACCGCTGCGGAGTGGGGTGACGGCGACGCCGGTGACGGTCGTCGTCGCCTTCGAGCGGACTGCGGTGGTCTCGTCTACGTCGATCGAGTCGGACCCGCAACCAGGTCGTCGAAGTCGGGGTCGCTCTACCGGGCGACGTCGACGCGGTCACGAGGTCGGCTGGGGCAGTTCCCAACCGAACGTCGCCGCCCGAACGCACACCGGCAATTTTTGCGACAGCCGCGGCCAGACGACGGACTGGTTCGCCTGGACCGGCACCAGTACCGGCTACACTCGCCGGTTCCCTGCCGGGGTTCCATCTGGCATCTATCATTTCGATTCCGAACACTCCCTCGCCCGCTGTCGATTCTGGTCGTAGCGCCGCGCGGGCGGAAAACAACCACCCCTCGGTTCATCCCGGTTTCCGTCCGTTTATATGCACTATGACCCTACCGCCTGCAACGACATCGGACGGCGACGGTCGCCGTCATCCGACCCGTCGGTGATACGGCATGATTCGAAACTCCCTCATCCTGTTTCTGGTCGTCGGCCTGCTCGTCGCCCCGGGGACGGCCGCCGCGGTCAAAGACCCCCAGTTCAAGGTGTACGTCCCGGACCCGACGCTCGTGCCCGGCCAGCAGACGCAACTGACCGTCCAGCTCGTCAACGACGCTCCCAAGCCCGACGACCGGGTGAAGCAGGCGCACAACGTCCGCGTGAGCGCCAGCTCCGGGAAGACGCCAATCGAGGTCAAGTCCGGGACGATGGTGCTCGGGACGATGGCCGACGGCGCCCCGCGACAGGTCACCTTCCGCATCTCCGTGCCCCGGAACATCAGCGCCGGGGACTACCGGATTCCCATCCACGTCAGATACGAGTTCAACGGCGACGAGAACGGCTCCGACACCGCCTACGCGACGGTCCACGTCGACCCGCGGGCCCGGTTCAGGGTCGTCGACACCAGCTCCGACGCCCCCGTCGGCGATACGGGGACGGTCACGCTGAAGGTGCGGAACGTCGGCGAGCGGGCCGCGACCGACGCCACCGCCACGCTTAAGTCCACGAGCGCCGACGTGGCGTTCGGCAAGTCCGGGAGCGCGAGCCGATTCGTCGGGCAGTGGGCGCCCGGCGAGACCCGGACGGTGCAGTACAAGGTGTCGGTCGCCCCGAACGCCGAGCGCCGGCAGTACGCACTGCAGCTCTCGGTGGCCTACGACGACGAGAACGGGACGGCCCGGCAGTCGCCCCCCGTCTCGACGGGGATGACGCCGCTCCGCGCTCAGTCCTTCTCGCTCGACGGGATCACGAGCGACCTGCGCGCCGGCCGTGACGGGACCGTGACAGGCACCATCACCAATCACGGCCCGAAGACGGCCCACGACGCGGTCGTCGTCTTCGCCACGCAGCAGCCGAACGTCCACCCCCTGGAGACGGAGTACGCCATCGGCGACCTGGCCCCGAACCAGTCGACGACGTTCTCGCTGCCGGTCGAGGTGAGCGACTCGGCGCGGGCCGGCCCGCGACAGTTCGCCTACCGGCTGCGCTACCGGAACGCAGACGACGAGCAGCGACAGAGCGACCCGCTGACCGCGAAGGTCGCCGTCGCGCCGAAGCGCGACCGCTTCACCGTCGAGCCAAAGGCGGCGACCGTGACGGCCGGCGGCTCCGCTTCCGTCACGCTGGTCGTCACCAACAACGGCAACGAGACCCTGCGGAACGTCAACGCCAAGGCGTTCGTGGACGACCCGCTCTCCGCCAGCGACGACGAGGCGTTCGTCTCGAAGCTCGACCCCGGTCAGTCCGCCGAGATAACGTTCGCCGTGAGCGCCTCGGGGACCGCCCTGCAGAAGACCTACGTGCTGGAGACCGACTTCCAGTACGACACCCCCGACGGGCAGACGAAGCTCTCAGAGACCTACCAGGTGCCGGTCGACGTGACCGTGCCGAAGGACAGCGGGGGCGTCCCGGCGACGATGATCGTCGGCGGGCTGGTCGTCGTGGGCGTCGCGCTGGTCGGCGGCTGGCTCTGGCTCCGGCGCTGACATGCTCGACCACCAGGTGGTCATCGACTGGCTGGACTCCCAGATCTCGGAGCGCCCGGCGGCGGTCATCGTCGCGTTCCTCGTCGTGACGGCGGTGTTCGCGGTCGGGCTGGGGAACGTCTCGACCTCCGCGGGCACGGAGCAGTTCACCCAGGACGTGCCCGCCCAGCAGGCCTACGACCACGTGACGACGGAGTTCGGCCGGCCGTTCGCGCCCGACACCGGGAGCACGCAGCTCATCCAGACGGGGCAGAACGTGCTCTCGAAGCGCTCGCTTTCGCGGATGCTCACCGTCGAGGACCGAATCAGCAGCCGGACGGGGCTGCGCGTCTCCGGACACGTCAGCGCGGCCGACGTCGTGGCGACGCAGCTCGACCCGAACGCGACGACCCTCCAGGCAAAGCGCCGGGCGGTCAGGCAGGCGACGCCGACCGAGATCGACACCGCCGTCCGGCGGGCCGCCCGGAACCCCGGGTTCGTCAGCCAGCTGAGCAACGACTTCAACGCCCAGAGCGCCTCGGCCTCCGCGACCGTCGCCGTCATCACCCACCAGCTCCCCGGCGGGCTCAGCCAGTCCGTGGGGTCGAGTGGCTCCAGCCCGCTCCAGCGCATCCAGCTCGAGGAGCGCGCCATCGCGGGCTCCGTCGGTGGCGATTTCAGGGTGTTCGGCTCGGGCATCATCGCCGCCGAGTTCTCGAACGTCATCTTCGACTCGCTCGTCATCGTCATCCCGGCGGCCGTGCTGCTCATCGTCGCCTTCCTGGTCTTCGCCTACCGCGACCCGCTCGACCTCCTCCTGGGTATCGTCTCGCTGGGGATGGCCATCCTCTGGACGCTGGGGTTCATGGGCCTGGCGAACATCCCGTTCACGCAGATGCTGGTCGCGGTGCCGCCTTTGTTGCTGGCGGTCGGCATCGACTTCGGCATCCACGCCATCAACCGCTACCGGGAGGAGCGGGCGCTGGGGAAGGACGTGGTGCCGTCGATGCGCATCGCCACCGACCAGCTCGTGGTCGCCTTCTTCATCGTCACCGGCACGACGGTCATCGGCTTCGCCGCGAACACGACGAGCTCGCTCGGCCCCATCCGCGAGTTCGGCATCATCGCGGCCATCGGCATCACCTTCACCTTCCTCATCTTCGGCATCTTCCTGCCGGCGGCGAAGGTGCTGACCGACCAGTGGCGCGAGCGGCTGGGCATCCCCGCGTTCGGCGTCACGCCGCTGGGCGACGAGGAGTCGCTGCTCGGCAAGGTGCTCCCCGTCGGCGTCACCGTGGCCCGACGCGCCCCCTACGCGTTCCTCGTGCTCATCCTGCTCTCTTCGGTCGTCCTGGGCTACTACGGGACCGGCGTCGACACCTCGTTCTCCCAGCAGGACTTCCTCCCGCCGGAGCACGTGCCGGCGTTCCAGCGCAACCTCCCCGAGCCGTTCGCCCCCGGGACGTACACCGTCACCCGCGACCTGAACTTCCTCGAGGACCACTTCACCGCGGTGCAAGGCGATACGGTGACCATCTACGTCCAGGGGCCGCTGCGCGAGGACTACGCCCTGGAGTCGATCCACCACGCGAGCCGGAACCCGCCGTCCTCGTTCGTCACGGACGGGCGGACGGCCCGGACCCAGAGCATCATCACGGTCATCCACCAGTACGAGCGGGTCTCGCCGTCGTTCCGGCGGCTCGTCCAGCGCAGCGACGCGAACGACGACGGCGTCCCCGACGACAACCTGGGGCAGATTTACGCCCAGCTGCTCGACTCGCCGTACCGCCAGGAGGCGCTCTCGTACATCACCGGGGACCAGCGCGCGACCAGGGTCGTCTACACCACCAAGAGCTCGGCGAGCGACCGCGAGATAACCGCCGACGCGCGCGCCGTCGCCGACCGCTACCGGCTGCCGGCGACCGCGACTGGCTCGACGGTCGTCTTCCAGGCCGTCTCCGACGGCATCTTCGAGTCCGCGCTGCGGAGCCTCGTCGTGGCCATCGCCGCGACGGCGGTGTTCCTCGTGCTCGTCTACTGGCTCCTCGAGGGGAAGGCGTCTCTGGGCGTCGCCAACCTGGTCCCCATCCTGGTGACGCTGACGTGGATCGCGGGGTCGATGCGCTACTTCGACGTGGCGTTCAACGCGCTGACGGCGACGGTGCTCTCCATCGCCATCGGCATGGGCATCGACTACTCCTCGCACTTCGTCCACCGGTTCGCCGACGAGTACGAGGCGAACGGCAAGGACGTGTTCGCGGCGCTCGACCGCACGGTCCTCGGGACCGGTGGCGCGCTCACCGGGAGCATGCTGACCACGACCACGGGCATCGGGGTGCTCGTGCTCGCCATCACGCCCATCCTCGGCGAGTTCGGGCTGGTGACGGCGCTCGCCATCCTCTACTCCTTCCTCTCCTCCCTGGTCGTCACCCCGGCGGTGCTCGTCGTCTGGGACGACCTCGTCGGCGGGGCCGCCGAGTCGGTCGAGCCGGTCGTCGAGGCCGACGAGCTCCACGAAGGGTGACGGCGGGTGACTCGACGGGAGTGGTCGTCGCCGGGGACGGCGGCCCGGCTCCGCCGCGAACGCCGACGAGCGATGTTTGTAAGCGGTTGTAAGTCTATGTAAGTCCGTGTAATCGTCGGACGCGAGTCAGCTACCGCCGCTGGACCGCTCGACCGCCGCTCCCCTCGAACCCGCATCCGCCACCGGAACACCGCCACCTCGCCTACGCTTCGCCGGCCAGTTCCGCCAGGAGCTCCTCGACCAGTCGCCGCGCCTCGCGGACGTGCTCGTCGGCCTCGTCGTCGCCGGTCTCGTCGACGTGGGCGAGCAGGTGTCGGGCCTGCTCGACGCGCGTTCGGACCGCGGCCGTCGGCGCGTCCCCGTCGGCCACGTCCGAGACGACGGCCTCGGCCTCGCCGAGCCACCGGCTGGGCCCCGCCACAACGGGTCGTTCCGCGGTCGCCGCCAGGTGCGCGTGGAGTCGGTCGAGCGTCGGCCGCCAGTCCTCGGGCATCGAACCCCCTTCGTTCCGAAGGGCCTATACCCCTGTGCTTCCGTATCACACCCGACATGACCGTTATCGACTGTGGCCGGCTCGTCGACGGCCGCGCGGACGACCCGCTCGACGACGCTCGCGTGGTCGTCGAGGACGGCCGCGTCGTCGACGTCGGCCAGCAGGAGGAGATATCGCTCCCGGACGACCACGAGCACGTCGCCTACCCGGACGGCGTCGTCGTCCCCGGGCTCATCGACGCGCACCTCCACCTCACCGGCTCGCGCTCGATGGACCCGATGGAGTGGGTGCGGACGTCCACCGAGCTGGGCGCGGTGCGCGCCACGGCCGACCTCCGGGCGCTCGTCGCCGCGGGGTTCACCGGCGTCCGCGACCTCGGGAGTCGGACCGGGCTGGCGCTCCGCGACGCCGTCGCGGCGGGCGAGGTACCCGGCCCGCGCGTCTACACCAGCGGACAGGCCATCTCGCAGACGGCGGGCCACGGCGACGCGCACGCGCTCCCGTACGAGTGGGTCACGGACGGCGCGGGCATCTCGACGCTCGCGGACGGGCCGGCCGAGTGTCGTAAGGAGGCCCGAAAGCGCATCCGTCAGGGCGTCGACGTGCTGAAGATCATGACCACCGGCGGTGTGCTCTCTGAGCTGGACGCCCCCGACCAGAGCCAGTTCACCGACGAGGAGATCCGCGTGATGACCCAGGAGGCCCACCGGGTGGGCATCCCGGTCGCCAGCCACGCCCAGGGCGCGCCCGGCATCAGGAGCGCCCTGCGCAACGGCGTGGACACCATCGAGCACGGCTTCCACCTCGACGCCGAGTGCATCGACCTCTTCCACGACACCGGCGCGACGTTCGTCCCGACGCTCGCCATCATGCACCGCATCCTCACCGCCGGCGAGGAGCACGGCGTGCCCGAGTGGGGCCTCCGCAAGACCCGCGAGGCGGCCGAGAGCCACTACGACGCCGTGCGGCGAGCCTACGAGGCCGGTGTCCCTATCGCCCTCGGAACGGACTTCATCGGGCCGGAGCTGGTCCCGCACGGCGAGAACGCACTGGAGGCCGAGCTGTTCGTCGAGAAGGTCGGCATGACCGAGATGGAGGCCATCAAGGCCGGGACGAGCGTCGCCGCGCGGACCGTCGCCGCCGACGACGTGGGGTCCATCGAGCCCGGCAACCGCGCGGACCTGGTGGTCCTCGACGCCGACCCGCTCGCCGACATCGCAGCCATCCACGACGTCCGAACGGTCTACGTCGACGGCGTCGAGGTCGCGCTGTAGGCGGTCGTCGAAGGCGTCACGGGTTCCGGTCGGCACCTGGGGAACAGGCAGCTGGAACGGTCGTCAGCGGGGGTCGCCGTCGTCAATCCGCCGTCGCCCGGACCGTAAGCACTGGCACGTCGGCCAGTCTGCAGACGCGCTCCGCGACGCTCCCGACGAGCGACCGTTCGAGGCCACTCCAGCCCCGCCGCCCGAGCACCACGAGGTCGACGTCGTGTGCGTCGGCGTAGTCGAGAATGGCCCGGTGGGGATCACCGCGCTCTATCGACGTCCGTACCGTCTCCACGCCGGCCGCGGTCGCCCGTTCCGCGGCCGCCTGGACGGCCGACTCGCCGTACCGTTCGAGCGAGCGGAAGACGGCCTGGGCCGCGACGGCCGGGTCGAACAGCTCCGTGTCGACCACGTGGACGACGTACAGCGTGGCGTCGTAGGCGGCCGCCAGACCCGCCGCCTGCGCGACGGCCGCCGTCGCGTCGTCGCTCCCGTCGGTCGCGACGAGGATGCGCTCGTAGCTCGGGTTCGCGGGGTGCTGTGGGGACACGGTCGTCACCAGTCCAGTCCCGTCACCCGCCCGTCTTCGTCGATGTCGACGTCCAGGGCCGACGGCTCGGCCGGCAGGCCGGGCATGGTGAGCACGTCCCCGGTCAGCGCCACCACGAAGCCGGCACCCGCCGCTGGGTAGACCTCGCGCACGGAGAGCGTCCAGTCGGTCGGGACGCCCGTCCGGTCGGGGTCGTCGGACAGCGAGGTGGGCGTCTTCGAGATGCAGACTGGCAGGTCCCCGAGTCCCTGGCGCTCCAGGCGCTGGATGCCGTCGAGCGCCGCGTCGGCGAAGTCGACGCCGTCGGCGCCGTAGACCGTCGTGGCGATGGCCTCGATCTTGTCGACGAGCGGCGCGTCGAGGTCGTAGACGGGGGTGAAGTGGTCCGGCCCGCGGTCCGCCGCGTCCCGGACCGCCCGCGCGAGGTCGGTCGCGCCGGCCCCGCCGTCCCGGTAGACCGTCGAGACGCCGACGGGCGCGCCGGCCGCCTCGCAGTGGTCGAGGACGGCCTGGACCTCGGCGTCGGCGTCGTCCGGGAACCGATTGACGGCCACGACCACTGGTAGGCCGACCGACCGGAGCGTCTCGACGTGGTGGTCCAGGTTGGCCAGCCCCGCCCGCACCGCGGCGACGTCGGGGACGCCCTCGTCGTCGTCGGGAGAGTGGTCGGTTCGGCCGTGCCGTCTCAGCGCGCGCACGGTCGCCACGACGACCGCAGCGTCCGGGCGAACCCCATGCCTGGCGACGAGGTCGACGAACTTCTCCGCGCCGAGGTCCGCGCCGAACCCGACCTCGGTGACGACGTAGTCGGCCAGGGCGAGACCGACCCGGTCCGCGACGAGCGAGCTGGTGCCGGTGGCGATGTTGGCGAAGGGACCGCCGTGGACGAACGCGGGCGTCCCCTCGACCGTCTGGACCAGGTTCGGCCGGAACGCGTCCGTCAGCAGGGCTGTCACCGCGCCCGCCGCCCCCAGGTCGTCCGCGGTCACGGACCCGCCGTCTCGGTCGTAGGCCACGACGACGCGGGCGACGCGCTCGCGGAGGTCCGCGTAGCCGTCCGCCAGGCAGAGGATGGCCATCAGCTCCGAGGCGGCGGTGATCAGGAACCCGCTCTCCCGCGGCGGGCCGTTCGCCGGCCCGCCGAGCCCCGTCACGACCTCGCGGAGCGCGCGGTCGTTCACGTCGAGCGCGCGCGGCCAGACCACCCGCTCTGTGTCGATGTCGAGCGCGTTGCCGTGGTGGATGTGGGCGTCGAGCATCGCCGCGAGCAGGTCGTGAGCCGCGGTGACGGCGTGGATGTCACCGGTGAAGTGGAGGTTGACGTCGTCCATCGGGAGCACCTGGGCGTAGCCACCGCCGGCCGCGCCGCCCTTGATGCCGAAGACCGGCCCGAGGGACGGCTCGCGGATGGCGACGAGGCTGCGCTCCCCCAGGCGGGCGAGCGCCTCCCCGAGGCCGATGGTGGTGACGGTCTTGCCCGCACCCGCCCGCGTCGGGGTCATCGCCGTGACGAGCACCAGCTTCCCCGTCGGGTCGGCGTCGAGCAGCCGGGCCATCGCCTCGCGGGTGAGCTTGGCCTTGCCGGTCCCGTACTGCTCGACGTCGCTCGACGCGAGCCCGAGGTCGGCCGCGACGTCGGTGACGTCCCGGAGGTCCGTCGCCCGAGCGATGTCGAGGTCCGAGGGGGTTCCCTCCGTGGGGGACCCGTCTGCACTCGCGGAGCGCTGTGATCCATCGTCGGCCATGTGCGACGGTACGGCCGGGGGACACATCAAGCGGGCCGCTCGTTCCCGGGCCGCGAGAACGACTCAGACCCCTTCGGGGCTCTGACTCCCGGCGTCGGCGGCCTCGTCGGGCCGGTGCTCGGGGTAGAGGCCCGCCTCGTGGGGTTCGGCGGCGTCCTTCCACTCGCCGAGGCCCGAGGGGTCGAGGTGGACGTGGACGTCACCGACGTGCGGGAGCGAGCGGACCTCCCGACGCAGTTCGGTCTCGACGTCGTGGGCCGCCCGGAGCGAGAGCTCGCCGTCCACCTCGGCGTGGAACTCGACTTCGACCTCGGTGCCCATGTAGTGGGCGGTGAGGTCGTGGAGCCCCTCGACCGCGGGATGACTCCGGATGGCGTGCCGGATCCGCGCCATGTCCTCTTCGGGCGGGGCGCTCCCGACCAGGTAGTCGATGTTCTCGCGGGCGATCTCGACGCCCTGCTTGAGCACGAGCAGGCTGACCAGGCCGCCCGCAAGCGGGTCGAGCACCGGGTAGCCCACGGCGACGCCGAAGACGCCCACGACCGCCGCCATCGACGTGAACACGTCGTTCAGGCTGTCGGTCGCCAAAGCGCTCAGGCCGGGCGAGCCGACCTGCTCGTTCATCCGCTCGGTGTACCAGTAGACCGCGACCATCAGCGCGATGGCGAAGCCCAGGCCGGCGACCAGCACCGGGCTGAACCGGACCGACGGCCCCGTGAGGAGCGCCGTCGCCGTGTCGTAGAACAGCTTGAGCGCGAGCGCGACCAGCGACGCGCCGACGAAGAGCGCGGTCAGCGGCTCGATGCGCTCGTGGCCGTGTGGGTGGTTGTGGTCCGGGCCGACGAAGGTGAGCCGGCCCCACACGAGGACCACCAGGCTCGAGAGCAGGTCCGCGAGCGAGTGGGCCGCGTCCGCGACCAGCGCGAGGCTCCCGAAGGTCAGTCCGACGCTCCCCTCGACGAGGATCTTCAGGAGGTTCCCGAGGACGTTCGCCCAGGACGCCCGCAGGAACGCGTCGCGGTCCTCCATGGCTCTTCGTTGGTGGGCGGCGGGTTTAGGGGTTGTGTTCGGTGCCCCCTCGAATCGACGGGTTCGCGCTCGACGGCCTGGGTCGCGAGACGTCCCACTCGCCCGACGATACCTCTCCGGGAGCTTACCAAAACCCGTTTCAGCGAGCCCTTTTGGTCCCGTGTTACCAACTACCGGACGAGATGGCCAGCACAGATTCGGAGTTCGTCAAGGCCGCGTCGCTCTCGGAGCTCCAGGCCGAGGGGCGCAAGCTGGTGAACCGGAACGGCCAGGCGATCGCCCTCTTCTACCACGAGGGGGCGGTCCACGCGGTGGACAACCGGTGTCCCCACATGGGCTTCCCGCTGACCCAGGGCACCGTCGACGAGGGTGTGCTCACCTGCCACTGGCACCACGCCCGCTTCGAGCTCTCCTGTGGCGACACGTTCGACCCGTTCGCCGACGACGTGCCGACCTACCCGGTCGAGGTCCGCGACGGCGACGTCTACGTCCGGCCGACGCCGATTCGCGACGCCCCGCCCGAGGAGCACTGGACCGCCCGCCTGCGGGTCGGCCTGGAGGAGAACCTGCGGCTGGTCCTCGCGAAGTCCGTCATCGGGCTGGACGACGCCGGTGCCCTCGCCGAGAAGCCCTTCCGCATCGGCGTCGAGTTCGGCACCGACTACCGTGCCGCCGGCTGGGGACCGGGGCTGACCATCCTCGCCGCGATGCAGAACGTCCTGCCCGCCCTCCGCGAGGACGACCGCCGGCGGGCGCTCTACACCGGGCTCCGCCACGTCGCCTCGGACTGCGCGGGCGAGCCGCCGAAGTTCGACCAGCCCTCGTTCGCGGTCCGCGACGTGGGGGCCGCCCGGCTCAAGGAGTGGTTCCGCGAGAACGTCGAGGTCCGCGACCGGGACGGCGCCGAGCGCACGCTCCGGACCGCCATCGAGACGCTCCCCCAGGAGGCCGTCGCGGAGATCGTCTTCTCCGCCGCGACCGACCACCGCTACCTCGACGCAGGCCACACCTTCGACTTCGCCAACAAGGCCTTCGAGACCCTCGACCACGTCGGCTTCGAGTGCGCCGACCAGGTGCTCCCGAGTCTCGTCGCCGGGCTGACGACGGCCACCCGGAGCGAGGAGCTCTCGTCGTGGCGCCAGCCCGTCGATCTGGCGGCCATTCTGGAGACGACCTACGGTGACCTCCCCGACTACGTCGCCGACGGCGAGGGCGAGACGTGGACCGAGCCGGACGGGTTCGTGGACACGCTGCTCGAGGACGACCCGCACGCCGTCGTCGACGCGCTGGTGGAGGCCGTCCGGCACGGCGCGACCACCGAGCAGCTCGCGGCCGCGGTCGCCCACGCCGCGGTCGTCCGCGTCGCCCAGTTCTCGACCGCAAACGAGTTCTCCGACTGGAACACGGTCCACCACACGTTCACCTACGCGAACGCGGTCCACCGGGCGACCCGCCGCACGGACGCCTGGGAGCTCTACCGGGGCGTCTTCGACGGCGCCACCAGCGTCTACCTCGACAGATTCCTCAACACGCCCCCGGCCCAGATTCCGGCCGGGGACACCGACGCCGACCCGGACGCCTGCCTGTCGGCCCTGCTGGACGCCTTCGACGAGGAGGGCGAGGTGGACACGACCGGGCGGCTCGTGGCCGAC
>Ga0209928_1000185_pt1 | contig 14263 bp, 15 predicted proteins | sample SalPonF2_B_D2_MG_FD_185727 | JGI IMG/M metagenome (GOLD analysis project Ga0209928, IMG submission 185727) | Salt pond soil microbial communities from South San Francisco under conditions of wetland restoration - Salt Pond MetaG SF2_B_D2_MG... ...
AACAACACCATCGCCAAGGAGGTGATGACCCCCCGCCTCGACATGACCGCCGTCTCGGAGGAGGCGACCATCCAGGAGGCCATCGAGACCTGCGTGCAGAGCGGCCACGAGCGCGTCCCCGTCTACGAGGGGAGCCTGGACAACGTCATCGGCGTCGTCATGCTCCGCGATCTGGTCCGCGAGCACCAGTACGGCGAGGGCGAGGGGCTGGACCTCAACGGCCTCATCGAGCCGACCCTCCACGTCCCCGAGAGCAAGGCCGTCGACGACCTGCTCGCCGAGATGCAAGAAGAACGCGTCCAGCTGGTCATCGTCATCGACGAGTTCGGCACCACCGAGGGCCTGCTGACCACCGAGGACCTCATCGAGGAGATCGTCGGCGAGATCCTCGAGGGCGGCGAGGAGAAGCCCATCGAGTTCGACGAGGACGGCTCCGCGGTCGTCCGCGGCGAGGTCAACATCGACGACGTGAACGAGGCCCTCGACATCGACCTCCCGGAGGGCGAGGAGTTCGAGACCATCGCGGGCTTCATCTTCAACCGCGCCGGCCGGCTCGTCGAGGAGGGCGAGGCGTTCACCTACGACGGCGTCCGCCTCGTGGTCGAGCAGGTCGAGAACACCCGCATCATGAAGGCGCGCGTCGAGCAGCTGACCGAGGAAGAGCGCGCCGAGCTGCGAGACGAGGAGGAGAGCGAACTGGAGCCGGTCGAGGACGAGGCGTCGTAGCCGCTGTCACCGCTTCTCCGTCGTCTTTCACCTGCCGCCTCCGCCGAGAGCCGGTCGCCGTCACCGCTCGCCGGCCGCCTCCGCCGAGAGCCGGTCGGCGAACGACCGGACGAACGCGGCCCGCTCCTCGGCGCGCCGTCGCCCGGCCTCGGTGTACATCCGGTCGGGGAGCGCGAGCAGCTTCTTCTGCAGGTGGTTGTACTGCGTGCGCCCGGCGGCCGTCTCGTCCTCGTCGGGCGGCAGGTCGGGGTCGTAGATGGGCGACCCCAGCTCGCCGCCGTGCGCGAAACACCTGGCGACGCCGACGGCACCGAGCGCGTCGAGGTTGTCCGCGTCGGAGAGGAGCTTCGCCTCCAGCGTCGCCGGCGCCACGTCGTTCGAGAAGCGGTGTGCCCGCACGCAGTGGGCGACCGCGGCCACCGTCTCCGGGTCCTCGCCCCGGGATTCGAGGACGCGGGTGGCCTCGTCGGCCCCCCACTCGGCGTGGTCGGCCACCTCGCCCGCGTCCTCCCGGGCGCGACCGATGTCGTGGAGCAGCGCCGCCAGCCGGACGACCCGAGCGTCGGCCTCCGGGGACTCCGCTACGAGCGTCGCGGCCGTCCGCACGACCCGCTCGACGTGGTGCCAGTCGTGCGCGGGGCTCGTCCCGTCCGGGAAGTACGACCGTGCGATGGAGCGAACGTCGTCGGGCATCGACCCTGAGTTCCGCCGGACGCCCAATAAACGGTGGGAATGCGCCCCTGCCGTCGGTCACACGCTCTCGACGGCCGTCACGACGACGAACGCCCCGTAGGCGACCACGCCCGCGAGGACGAGCGAGCCGATCCACGCGAGCACCGTGTAGGCCATCTTCCGGGTGCTGACGCTCGACCCGCCCGCCGCGAAGCCGCTGCCGATGATGGCGCTGACGATGATCTCGTTGAACGAGACGGGCACGCCGAGGAAGACGGCGGCCTGCGCGAGGGCGAAGGAGGGGATGAGCGCCGCGATTGACCGGCGCGGCCCGAGCGAGGAGTAGTCCTGGGCGAGCGCCTTGATCATCCGGGGGGCGCCCGTCCACGACCCGACGAGCAGACCGACCCCGCCACCGGCGAGCACCCAGACGATGGAGACGGAGCCGCCGACCAGCGGGAGCAGCGGGCCGACGGCGAGCCCGACCTGGCTGCCGCCCGCGGAGAAGGCGACCAGTCCGCCCAGGCCGAGGAGGAAGCGCCGCTCGGCCCGTTTGGCGTCGACGCGCATCTCGTGGGCGAGCACCAGGCCGAGCGCGACCGCGAGCACGAGGGAGACGACGACCCGGTCGATGGGGGTCGACAGCGGAAGGCTCCCCCCGAGCGCGACCGCGAGCGAGCGGCCCTGGCCGGCCGGGCCGAAGAAGCCAAAGCGGACGTTTGCAAGCACGAGGCCGACGAGGCCCCCGAGCACCGGGACGACCCAGCGGTCGGCTCCCTGACGCCGGAGCAGTCGCGCCGTCACGTAGGCCACGCCGCCGCCGACGACCGGCGTGAGCACCCACAGCGAGACTATCTGGCGGTACTTCGCCCACGCGGGGCCACCCCCGAGCGCGAGGCCGGCGCCGACGACCGCCCCGGTAACGGTGAACGCCGTGGCGATGGGGTAGCCGGCGTAGACCCCGACGGCGACGAGGATGGCGGCCGTCAGCAGCGCGATGACGACGGCGGTGGGGGTCAGCGGGGGGCCGAGGATAAGCTCCCGCCCGACGGCCTCGGAGACGTTCGCCCCCTGGAACACCGCCCCCGCCAGCCCGAGGATGCCGACGACGAAGCCGGCGCGCATCACGGTGATCGCGTTCGCTCCCACTGCCGGCGCGAACGGCGTCGAGCCGCTGGAGCCCGCGCCGATGGCCCAGGCCATGAACAGGCTCGCGCCGCCGGCGACGAGGAGCGTCACCAGTGCTGTCGTGACGACCATCCGATAGCGTCGCTATCGTAGAGGCGGGTACAATAGACTGTCGGCTCGGCGGCGCTCTGTCGGAATCTGCGCCCTTGCGGGGCAGTTCGTCGGGACGCGACGTCCCCGAACCGGTTCGTCGGGCCCCCAGTCGCCGGTCAGCCCAGGCACCGGTCAGTTCGTCGTGGACTTGGCCTCCGCGTCGGCCGTCGGCGGCTCGACCCCCTCTGCGGCCTCGGCCGTCTCGGTGTCCTTCTCCGTGTCGACGTGCCAGCGCTCGATGTCCTCGAAGGAGTGCAGATACTCGCGGACCTCGGCTTTGAGCGCGTCGTCGTTGACGTTTACCTCGAACTCGAACTCCTGCTGGCTGCGCACCCACTGGAGGTTCGCGGAGACGAGATCGTTGTCGAAGTAGTACGGGGTGAATCGCGTCATCACCTTCTGGTAGACGGTGTCCTCGACCTTGCGCAGGGCCTTCCGCCCGGCGCTGTCAGCCGCCCGCGCCGCGTAGTCGATGGACTCGTGCCAGCGCTCGACCGCGCCCTTCGCGTCGTCCGCTTCCAGCTTCTCGTAGGATTCGCTCAGCTTCTCGCCCGATGACTGCAGGTCCTCGGTCGGCGACTTCCCCGCCTTCTCCCCCTCGCCCTCGCGGACGCTCGCCTGCTTTGCGGTCTTCTCGCTGACCTCCTCGTCGATGCGCTCTTCGAGCTTGGGTCGCCACTCGTTCCACTCGTCGAACGCCTCGCCCTCGGCGCCGGCCTCCCGGAGCGCGTGCGTGACGCGCTCCCCGTGTTCGACCACGTCGCCCCAGGTCCCGCGGACCTTGAAACCCGAGATGCTCTCTTCCATTCCCTACGTTGTGTTACCGGTCGCGCAGTAATACGTCTTCTTGCCCGCCTCCGGCTACCGGCCGTAGGTCAGCTTCGTCGCCCACTCGTCGATGCGGTCCTTGAGGCGTCCGGCCGCGACCTGGGGGCGGGCGATCGCCTTCATCTCGGACTCGTCGATCTCGATTCGTTCGCCGTCGAACGGGTTGTGGCCCTCGCCGTCGCCGGTCGCCTGGACGACCGTGGTCATGCTGCAGCGGCCGCAGGCCTCGGTGTTCTTCCCTGACATGGTCGTCGTTCACACGGCCATATGATGGCGGGGGTGATAGGCGTTTCGTGGCTCGACGCGCTCCGCGCCCGGCGCGCTCGACACGGCGATACCCCGACGCCTCCGACGCGCCCCGGCACCGCCGATCCACGGCGGCTGGTCGGCTCCTCGACCGGCCCTCGCCGGCGACGACTATAAGAGTCCGGCCGGTAACGTCGAGGTATGAGACGCCGCGTGACCGGCCGGCGGAGGGGTCGCCGGTGAGCGGACTGGACGACGTCGAACCCGAGGATCCAGACGCGCTCCCGGAGCTGGACGACGACTACCTCGACCGGGTCGCCCGCAGGCTGATGTTCAACTACGACCTCGACGCCGACGTGGGCTTCGGCGGCGAGACGTTCGACCTCTACGGCGAGATGCTCCTGGAGAGTCAGAAGCACTTCCTGCACCCGTCCGTGAACTACGCGAACCACGCGAGCACCGAGCACCTGTTCGTGCGCCGGGCGGACGGCGTGTCCGTCGCCGACCTCGAAGCGCTCGTCGACCTCGGCCACGACCTCGCCGACGACTGGATCGATCCGAGCGCGGAGCACTACTCCACGGACTTCACGTTCGCGGTGGTCGCCCCCCACCTCTCCGAGGACGTCCGGTCGTTCGTCTCCGGATTCAAGGACCGCACGCTGCTGCGATACGGCTTCAACGGCCACTACGAGATCAACCTGCTCGTCGCCACGCCCGAAGCGGAGGACGTCGTCGCCAGCGCCTCCGCGGACGTCGGGCAGGCCTTTGCCGTCTGGGAGTCCATCGAGCGAAAGCAGCCCGGGCTGCTCGATCTCATCATCCGCCGGCTGCAGGTGTAGCCCGGGCAGGAACGGGCGAGCCGTGCTGGGGGCCGGTGCTATAAGGCGCTGGTCCGCCGAGAAGCGGGTATGCGACAGGCCATCCCACTGCTCGTCGTGGTCGTCGTCGCCGCGGGCTGTCTCGGCGGCTCCGGCCCGATGGTCGTCTCCGGCTCTCCGGCGTCCATCGACGACGGGGCGCTCGCGAACGCCGGCTTCGAGCGGGTCGCGGCGGCGAATCACACGCTGAACACCACGGTCCACGCGAGCGTCTCCGGCGACGTGCAGCTGAACGCGGACCGCGCGGTCAGCGCGACCACGCCGGTGGCAGTCTACCGCGGCGGCGACAGCGTCGTCGCGGTCGTGAGCACGCCCGCGATCAAGCCCATCGAGAACCAGCCCATCTACCGCGACCCGCTCGCCACGCTCGACGTCGCCTCGCAGGTGAACTACGCACAGTCGACCTACGAGGTCGCCGACCTCCAGGCGACCGGCTCGCTCAATCGCACCGTCCTCGGGAACGAGACGACAGTGCGGACGTACGCCGGCTCCGCGGGCGGGACCGACGTGACGGTGCGGGTCGCCCGCGTCCGGCATCACGGGGACTTCGTGACCGTAATCGCGGTCGAGCCGGCGGGGGCGGACGGCGGCGAGCTCGACGCGCTGCTCGACGGGCTCGAACACTGAACGGCCGCCAGCCGACACGCTCGTGGGACGAGACGACGGCCGACGCGTCGCTACCGGGTCGGCGTCGAAAGAATGGGTCGTCGGAGTCGGTCAGTCGTCCTGGGTCGGCTCGCCGCCGTCCGTCGCGGCGGCACCGCGCCCGCTCCGCACCTCCTGGATGTTGTCGTAGCCCATCTTCACGATGGAGAGGCCGATGTACACCAGCACGAGCGCCAGCACGATCTGCGTGGCGGCGGAGAGCTGCTTGACCAGCGTCACGCCGCCGTCGCCCCAGGAGCCCTGGACGAACTTCGTCCAGAGGTTGTCGTGGAGACCGATCCACAGCAGCCCGAGCGTCGTGATCGTCACCATGATGGCCATGGGGACGCCCGTCGAGATGAGCTGCTTGGACTCGTCCCAGTTCGCCAGCCACACCGTCGCGGTCGTGAGCGCGAGCGCCGCGAGCAGCTGGTTCGCGCCGCCGAACAGCTGCCAGAGCGTGAGCCACGAGCCACTCCAGATGAGCACGAGCGCCGGGACGCCCTGCACGAGCGTGTTGGTCCACCGGCCAGCGGCGAACTCCTGGACGCTCGTCTCCGGGGTGCCCACGAGCTCCTCCATCATGTAGCGACCGAGGCGGACCGCGGTGTCGGTCGAGGTCAGCAGGAAGCTGGTCAGCACGAGCGCCATGAACGGCCCGCCGAAGCTCTCGGGGATGCCGAAGCTCGTGAGGATGATGCCGCCGCCCTCGGCGAAGTTCGGGAGCGCGCGGCCGATGCCGCCGCCCGCGGTCACGCCCGCGACCGCGAGCGTCGCGAGCGAGACTGTGGCGAGTAGGCCCTCGCCGAGCATGCCGCCGTAGCCGATGAGCCGCGCGTCGGTCTCACTGTCGAGCTGCTTGGCCGTCGTCCCCGAGGACACCAGCGAGTGGAAGCCACTGATGGTGCCACACGCGATGGTGATGAACAACAGTGGGAACAGCGGCGAGATGCCGGTGGTGCCCCAGAAGCCGTTGTACGCCGCGATGTTGATGGTGAGCGGCTGCGAGGACGTGCCCAGGACAGTCCCCACGATGATCGCGAGCAGCGCGCCGCCGACGCCCGCGTAGAGCAGGTACGACGACAGGTAGTCACGCGGCTGGAGCAGCATCCACACCGGGAGTGCGCTCGCTATCGCGGCGTAGATGACGACGATGGGTATCCACGCCGAGACGTTCGCGTTGATGACGGTCGGCAGGAAGGTGCTGCCGCCCTCCGGCACCAGCGTGATCGGGAACTGGATGCCGAGCCAGACCGAGACGAACACCGCCGCCACGAAGACGACCGTGCCCGGGATGAACGGCAGCTCGAGCTGGTACAGGTAGATGCCGAACACGAACGCCAGCGCGATGTACAGCAGGCTCGCGGTCGCCGCGCTCGGGTACGCGTCGAAGACGATGGCGACGACGAGCGCGAACACCGCCAGCACCAGGATGATGGTGAGGAACGCGAACCACAGCAGCATGTTCTTGCCGCGCTCGCCGACGTACTCGCCGATGATGTACCCGATCGACTTGCCCTCGTGCCGAAGACTGCTCGACAGCGAGACGAAGTCGTGTACGGACCCCATCAGCGGGTTGCCGATGGCGATCCAGAGCAGTGCGGGGACCCAGCCCCACACGACGCCGGCCGTGATCGGGCCGACGATCGGCGCGCCGCCCGCGATACTCGAATAGTGATGCCCCAGTAGCACCGGCTTCTTCGCCGGCACGTACTCTTGTCCGTCCTCGTACTTGTGCGCTGGCGTCTCGCGGGCTTCGTCCAGTTCCACGAACTGCGCGAGATACTTGGAGTAACCCAGGTATCCGACGCTGAACAGGATCAGCACCGCGATGACCAGCCATATTACTGCGACCATGGTATAGACCCTCAAGGCGTAGCTTGCTATAGAGGGACTTAAATCTTGTTTTGAATCGTGAGGGTCTACTCGAGACACTTACTCGCCAGTAGAACGAGATAAGATGGTGTCTGGAGGATCATATGTGCGCTATCCGACTTCTCTTCGGCGCACCGCACGCTCGGCTCACATGGCAGGCGAGCGGAGTACCCACGGAGCTTATGACGCAGCAAGGAAGCCGATCACGCCGCCTGTCGCGTCGTCACGTCGATGTCGAGTTCGTCGGCCACCTCGTCCAGCAGGCCCCCCTTCACCTCGGCCACCCGGGTCTCGATGGCCGCTACCACGGGCGGCGACAGCGTCTCCTCGATCTCCGCGAGTCGCTCGCGCTCCGTCTCCACGCGGTCGCGGAGGAAGCGCGCGCCGCGCCCCTGCTCGTCGGGGTCCGGCTCCGGCGTCAGGCGGTTCACCACCAGCCCGCCCACGCGGAGCTCCGCCTCCACGAGCTTGTCTATCGCGCGATCCGTCTCCCGGATCGAGAGCTCGTCCGGGTTCAACACGAGGAAGAAGGTGGCGTCCTCGCGGAGCGCCCGACCCGCGAACTCGAAGCGCTCCTTCCGCGTCTGCAGCCGGTCGATGATCGGATCGCCGTCCATCACGCGCCGCGGCTCCATGTTGCCGATGGCCGCCTTCTCGTAGAGGTCGATGGCCTTCTTGCGCTTGTGGATGAGCCGGTCGATCCAGCTCTCCAGCAGCTCGGGCAACGCGAGCAGTCTGAGTGTGCCGCCCGTCGGCGACGTGTCGAACACGACGCGGTCGTACTCGTCGGAGTCCCGCATCACCGCGATGAACCGGTCGAACAGCGCCGCCTCGTACGCGCCCGGCGTCCGGTGGGCCATCTCCACCTGCACGTCGATCTCGTTCACCATCGACTGGCTCACCTGGTCGCCCATCGAGTGTTTGATCTCCGAGAGGTGGTTGTCGACCTCGCGCTCCGGGTCGATCTCCATCACGTCGAGGTTCTCGTAGCCCGCTACCGACTGGGGGTCGTCGTCGAACGCCTGGTCGAAGAGGTCGCGAGTGCTGTGCGCGGGGTCGGTCGACACCAGGAGCGTCCGCACGCCCTGCCGCGCGCACTTCACCGCGTACGAACTCGACGCGGTCGTCTTCCCGACCCCGCCCTTGCCACCGAAGAACACGTACCTGTACATGCTAGAAGTGGTACTGCTGGCCCTTTCGTTCGAGCATCGTCCCGCGATCCCAGAGCCGGCGCTCCCACGCCTCGAACTCCTCGGTGAGGTAGGGCAGGAGCTCTGCGGTGTAGTACGACACCGGACTCGGGATGCCGAACGCGTCCGGGAAGCACGCGAGCATGAACGTATCCTCTACGTCCTCGGCCTCCTTCTCGATCTTCTCGTACGCCGGATGCGTCACCATGCCGTGGTAGAGGCCCCTGAGCCACTCCTCGACCGCGTCGAGGTAGGTGTCGATCTGTTCGGCCAGTGCCATGTATTCACATTCCTTGGTCGGCGAGTAAAAGCCTGTCGCAGGCGGCACCGGGCGCGTCTGCCCGCGTCACGCGCGCTCGACCCCAGAATGGCGAGCCGATTGTCGGCGCGGCGAGTCGATTGTCTGCGGTCGATTATCGGCACAGCGAGGCGTGTCAGCCGCCGATGTGATCGAGTGTATATCTCGCTAACAAATGTGCGTGGTTGTAATCGAACGTGATGCTAGCAATCGAACGTGATGCACCCAACCGCCAGCGTTTGTACCACCCCGCCAGCGCGTGCGGATACACGCTCGAATCAGCGCACAGCCGGACGGTCGAACGTGCGAAGCGTCTCTTCCGGTTCCCCTGGTCGGCGGTCCTCCCTTACTCGCGGGGCGAAACGCCCCGCTCGCTCGTTCGGCGGCCACTGGGCCGCCCGCCGGTCGGACCGCGGGGCTCACGGGTCGCTCGCTCCACTCGCTCTCCGCTCGCCAGTTCGGCGGTCCTCCCACGGGTCGGACCGTGGGGCTCGCGGGTCGCTCGCTCCACTCGCTCTCCGCTCGCCAGTTCGGCGGTCCTCCCACGGGTCGGACCGTGGGGCTCGCGGGTCGCTCGCTCCACTCGCTCTCCGCTCGCCAGTTCGGCGGTCCTCCCACGGGTCGGACCGTGGGGCTCGCGGGTCGCTCGCTCCACTCGCTCTCCGCTCGCCAGTTCGGCGGTCCTCCCACGGGTCGGACCGCCTAGCCATCAACCTGAAGCGCAAGGACGCCGTGTTTACGGTAGGATGAAGATGCGGAACCAGAACGGCGAGCTCGTGGACGCGGTGCCGTTCATGGTCGTCGCCGTGATGGCGGTCCTGCTCTGTCTCACGTACGGGCCGGGCTACCTGCTCGCGTTCGGCGTGCCGGTGGCAGCGGCGGTCGCGTGGTCGGCGACGGTCGCTGCCGTGCTCTCGGCGATGTCGTTCCACCGCTACGTGTGGACGGTCCGCCCGGAACTGCGCCAGGAGGTGCCCGCGCAGCTCCGGCTGAAGCGACTGCTCTACGGCGCGCTCATCCTGGGACTGGTGCTCGTCGGGTTGACCATCCCGCTTTTCGCCCGGTAGACCTTTACCCGTCCCGGCGCGCGGGGGTAGTATGCGTCACGTCGAGACGGCGCGGTTCGTGCGAGCGACGCCCGCGTCCGTCGAGCGCGCGCTGGACCCGGCGTCGATGCTCGACTGGGAGGGGACGTTTACGGTCACGGGCGTCGAGGAGGATGGCGACGGCGCGCTCGTCGAGGCGTACACCGCCGGGATGGTCGCGGCGTTCCGGTTCGAGCGCAGGGACGGCGAGTGGCGGTACGCCCAGGACCGGGGGCCGTTCGGGTCGATGGAGACGGTGGTGTCCTGGCGCGCGGAGAACGAGGGGACCCGCGTCACGGCCGAATCGTCGGTCACGCTCGGCGTGCCGCCCCGGCCGATAGTCGACCGCGTGGCCGCGTGGAAGCGACGCGGCGAACTCCGGCGGCTGCTCGCCGGCCTGGCCGACGCGGTCGAGTGACGGCCACACGGTCCCCGCGTGCGACGGCGGGTGCCGGGTTACCCGAACGTAACCCCGGATTTAAGTGCCGAGACGGCTACGTTCGGCGTATGAGCCTGCTCGACACGGTGAAAGAGGCCTTCGAAGGGCCGAGCGCCGGCGCGACCCAGGAGTCCAGGGGCGCGTACTGGTGTCACGACTGCAACGAGCGCATCCGCGACGTGGACGTGGACGGCGACGAGCCACCCGCGTGTCCCGACTGCGGCTCCGAGATGGAGTTCGAGCGGACGCCCGACTCCGGGGGCTGTGCCTGCTGACCGCCGGTCCCACCGGCGCTGACCTGCGGCTCTCACGTACGAGTATCGTCTAACAGTATCCTCCACGCGTCGCCACGCCAGCGAGCGGTTGGCGTCGCCGTAGTCCAAGCGCCGCCGCCGGCGCTATCCCACGAACGCCAGCGCGTCGTCCTCCATGTCCACCGGGAACTGGTTCTCGAACGCCTGCCAGTCCGCGTCCCACTCCGCGTCCGTGAGCCGGCAGTCGTCGAGCGCCGACCTGATGGGCCCCTCGTCGAAGTCCGTGCCGATGAACACCAGCTCCGTCCGGCGGTCGCCCCACTCGTCGTCCCAGTCGAGGTCCGGGTGGTTCGACCGGTAGATGTCCTGTTCGATCTCCGGCCGGCTGGCGAGCCACGGGCCGACCGATTCGACCCGGACCGACGGCCCGGCCTGCCCGAGCAGGAGCGAGGCGTCCTCGCGGCCCGCGACCCAGCACCGGCCCTTCGAGCGCACCACGCCGTCCGGGAAGTCGGCGAGGAAGTCGCGAAAGCGGCCGGGGTGGAGCGGCTCGGCGCGCCGGTAGACGAACGACGTGACGCCGTACGCCTCGTCCGGGTGGCGGTGGCCGTGGTGCTCGCCGTCGTGGTGATGGCTGTGGCCGTGACTGTCGTGGTCGCCGTGTCCGTGACCGTCGTGGCCGTCGCCACCATGCTCGTCGTGCCCGTGCTCGTCGTCCTCGTGTTCGTCGAGCGCGCGCTTCCAGCCGGCTCGCTCGCTCGCCGCACCCGGGTCGAACCGGCCCGTCTCCAGCACGCTGTCGGGGTCCAGGTCGCCGTGGACCGTGCGCACGATGTCGGCCTCCGGCTGGAGCGACGCGAGCAGCGCCTCGGCCTCGTCGAGTTCGTCGTCGCCCAGCAGGTCGCACTTGTTCAACACGATGACGTCGGCGAACTCTGCCTGCTCGACGAGCAGGTCGGTGAGCGGGCGCACCCCGCCGTCCTCCGTCTCGGTCTTCTCGACCGTGCCGTTCCCGGCGAAGGCCGAGTGGAACCGGTAGGCGTCCACGACCACGACGACCGCGTCCACGTCGTAGCGGGCCGCCGCCCGCGACCCCGTCTGGAAGTGCTGTGCGATGGGCGCGGGCTCGCTGATGCCCGAGGCCTCCACGACCAGCACGTCGAACTCGCGGGTGCGGGCGAGCCGGCTGACCGCCGTCTGGAAGTCGTCCTGGAGCTCACAGCAGATGCAGCCGTTCGAGAGCTCCGTTACCCCGCCCTCGGCGGTGGCGAGGTCCGAGCCGTCGAGGAGGTCCGCGTCGACGTTCACCTCGCCCATGTCGTTGACGAGCACGGCGATGCGTCGGTCGCCGCCCCCCAGGAGCAGGTTGTTCAGCGTCGTCGTCTTCCCCGCGCCGAGACTCCCGCTGAGAATCGTGACGGGGATGGCTCCGTTGCTCATCCTACCGATAGCCAGGCGTTCGGGGGCTTTAATGGCTGTGGAGCCGGAAACACCCTCTGCGAGTCTCTCCGAACTGGCGGGCGGGAGGCGACGGCGGGAGAGACCGGAGGGCCGGCGGCGCGTGTGAGCCCGGAGAAGCGGACCGGACGGGCCGGAGACCGCCGAACCGACCGGTTATTAGTGTTCGTGAACGCGTGGTACACGCATGACCATCGAGGACCGCGACGACGCCCACGTCGTCACCCACGCGCTGGCGAAGGACACCCTCTCGCGAATCCGCGACCGGCACACCGAGCAGGTGGAGTTCCGCAAGGGGCTGGTGAAGCTGGGGCGCATCTGCGGCTACGAGATAATCGACGGCACGATGGAGACCGAGTACGTCGCCATCGAGACGCCGCTGGCCGAGACGATGGGCGAGCACGTAAAAGGGCTGGACGACGTCGTCATCGTCAACGTGCTCCGCGCGGCGACGCCGTTCGTCGAGGGCCTGCTCAAGGCGTTCCCGCGCGCCAAGCAGGGGGTCATCAGCGCCGGCCGCAACGAGGACGCCGGCATGGACGAGGAGGGCCGGTTCCCCATCACCATCGACTACGTGAAGCTCCCGGAGATCACCGAGACGGACACGGTCATCGTCGCCGACCCGATGCTCGCCACCGGCTCGACCATCTGTGCCGTCCTCGACCGTGTGCTCGAAGACCAGCCCGACCCCGAGCGCCTGCTCGTGCTCTCGGCCGTGAGCGCTCCGGTCGGCCTGCTCCGCGTCGGGCGGGAGTTCCCCGACGCACAGCTACTGACGGTCAGCATCGACGACCACCTCGACGACGACGGCTTCATCGTCCCCGGCCTCGGCGACGCCGGCGACCGGGCGTTCCGGACGACGTAGGCCCCCGCGCAGTGGAGCCCCCGTAGGCCCCGTGCTGTAGAGTCCCTATCCTGTGCCGCGCGCACGGCAACGACTATAATCCCGCCGTTCGACAGGGCAGACAATGGCCGACGCGGACCCCTGTGACGCCTGCGGCGAGGGCGTCTCCGAGGCGCTCGCTCGCACCGTCCGCCTTTCGGTGGACCGCTCGCAGATAGACGCCCAGCGGCTCTGTCCGGAGTGCTTCGCCGACTGGATAGACCGGTACGAGCGGGAGATGCAGCCCGGGAACCAGACCATCGACACCGGCGACGCGGACATCATCGTCGACTGAGCACCGCTCCGGTCGACCGAGAGCCATCCGGCGATTTCGTCGTCTGACGAACCCCTTCGTTTCGAGTCGAAATCGGGATACTGAGCCGTGGTTTCCGTCGACCCGCACCGTCAGACGCGGGTGTCGGGGGCTGGGCCACGACTGGACTGTCCGCCGCGAAAACTGACCACGCCGGTCGCGGCAGCGACCCGACGCTGGCGGGCGTGGGCGGGCCGGAACATCGCCATCTGTCGAACCCCCTCGGTTCGAGTCGAGAACTCGACGCAGTCTGTCGAAATCACGGATTAGTGACGGGGTCCGAAACGGACCCCTACAGCGGAATAGCGGGGTCAGGAGACCGCTGTAGACGTGGCCGCGGTGCGAGGCGGCATCTCCTCGGCGTCTCCCCCGTCGAGGGTGGCCATCCCCCGGCCGCAATCACTCGTCGGCGTCGTCGTCTGTCTCCTCGCGGGCCGAGAGGCCGTCGTCGCCGCGTTCGATGGCCTTCGGCACGTCGTGGTGGGCGGAGTAGCCGTTGAACCAGCGGACGACGCGCTCGATGCGGTCGACGACGTGGCCGGGCTGGCCGCTCCGGGAGAGCTCGTGGCCCTCGTCAGGGTAGCGGACGAACCGGCTCTCGACGCCGTTCTTCCGAAGGACGCGGAAGAGCAGTTCGCCGTCGCTGATGGGCACCCGGTAGTCGTTCTCGGAGTGGATGACCAGCGTCGGCGTCGTCGCCCCGTGGGCGTGGGCGGCCGGCGACTGCGCCCAGAGCAGCTCGCTTTCCTCCCACGGGACCGTGCCGAAGTCGCCCTCGACCAGCTTGAACGCGCCGTCCGTCGTGCCGTAGAAGCCCGGGAGGTCGTAGACGCCGCGCTGGGCGACCGCCCCCTTGAAGTAGTCCGTGTGACCGACTATCCAGGCGGTCATGTAGCCGCCGAAGCTCCCGCCGGAGACGAAGGCGTTCGTCTCGTCCACGTAGTCGCGGGCCGCCACCGCCTCGACGCCGGCCATCACGTCGGCCATCGTCACGTCCCCCCAGTCGCGCTCGATGGCGGCCATGTGGGCCTCGCCGTAGCCGGACGACCCGCGCGGGTTCGACCAGAAGACCACGTAGCCCCGGGCGGCCATCGTCTGGAACTCGTGCCACATCGTGCCCGCCGTCGACCACATCGCGTGCGGCCCGCCGTGGATCTCGACGGAGAGGGGGTAGCGCTCCCCGGGGTCGAAC
>Ga0209928_1000191_pt1 | contig 13967 bp, 9 predicted proteins | sample SalPonF2_B_D2_MG_FD_185727 | JGI IMG/M metagenome (GOLD analysis project Ga0209928, IMG submission 185727) | Salt pond soil microbial communities from South San Francisco under conditions of wetland restoration - Salt Pond MetaG SF2_B_D2_MG... ...
ACCTTCCAGGGTTCACATTCTCAGAACGTATGTGTTGCTTGGCGACACATACAAGGCCATGAGTTCTCCAAAAGACGCTGTCAATTACTATATCATGGCACTAAGAAAATCAAAGGATCTGGAAAAGGACAGCATTGTCAAGAAGTTGAAGGACGCTGTCTGGGGGCTTGAGCCTGAAGATATCGCGACTCTTTTTAACCAGGTGAAAGATGACGCCCTAAAAGGGTATCTTATGTTTCAGCTTGGGCTTAACTATGCCGAGGAAGAAAGATATGATGAAGCCTTGAAGGTTTTAACGGCCTTTACAGCAAAATTCCCGGAACACGAAAATATGCAGCAGGCAAAAAGCCTCATTGCATCAATTAATAAAAGGTCTGTTTACAGCCGTTACACCATAGGATGTTTACTTCCTTTAAGCGGTCCTTATAAAATATACGGCAACGGGGCGCTAAAGGGTATTCAACTCGCTTTCAACCAATTTAATGCCGGAAACCGCCAGCCTTCCATCAAGATAATTGTTAAGGATACGGCCTCTGATTCGGTTAAAGCTGCTGTGGCAGTGAAGGAATTGTTCGAAGAAAACGTTGCCGCTATCATCGGGCCGGTTGTTACGTCCGGTTCCGCTGCCAGAGAGGCACAAAATCATGGGATACCGATAATTACTTTGACACAGAAGGATAGTATTCCCGAAATTGGAGAATATGTTTTTAGAAATTTTATTACCCCCGGCATGCAGGTTAAGGCTCTGGTGTCTTATGCTGTTGAGGAGCTTGGCCTTAAAAGTTATGCGATCCTTTATCCTGACGAAAAGTATGGCAAAACCTTTATGAACCTTTTTTGGGATGAGGTCATTGCCCATGAGGGCAAAGTTGTCGGCGTTGAATCGTATAGACCGGATGGGACCGATTTTGCCGATCCCATTAAAAAGCTGGTGGGTCTATATTATGAAGTTCCTGAAGAACTAAAAAATATCGATGAAACAGCGAATGAAAATGAAACCGATGAAACAATAAAAGAAAATATTGTAGAAACCCTTCTTTCGCCCTTGGATGAAGACTCTGAAAGTTGGAATATGAAAGAGAATGAAGGGCCGGAGGCCATCGTCGATTTTGATGCCGTTTTTATTCCCGATGCGCCTAAGAAATCAGGTCTTATTATTCCGCAGCTTGCTTTTTACGATGTTAAGGATATATATCTTTTTGGAACCAATTTATGGCATTCAGACAGTCTGATCGATATGACCTTCAAACATGCCCAGGGCGCCATCATGCCGGATGGATTTTTTCCCGAAAGCAGGTCGAAAAATGTCAAACAATTTGTCGACAGTTATAATGAAATTTTTCACCAGAAGCCGGGATTCATAGAAGCAGCGGCTTATGATACCGCCTTGATACTGTTTCAGATGGTTAGCCGGTCCGATATTCGATTTAGAAGTGTGCTTAAAAATGAACTCAAGCGACTCGCAGGTTTTCAGGGAGTAACCGGCCTAACATCTTTTGATAACAATGGGGACGCCATTAAAGATCTATATCTTCTTCAAATAAGAGGTCAACGTTTTGTAGAATTGGAGCAACGTTAAGTGTATGAATTTCGCTTATAAAGCGTATAACTTTCTTAACGTAGTATTATTTTTCATTTTATTTCCGCCCTTCTGGCTTTACACTCGCCTGACCGGTCGCTTCAGAGATGGCTTAGGTCAGCGCCTCGGATTTTACCCCAAGTCACTTGTGGCCGCCATTTCAGGTTCTCCAAGAATATGGATCCATGCAGCTTCAGTGGGAGAAGTGAACGGAGCGGTGGCGATTATAGAATCTCTGAGACGATTAATTCCGGATTGTGGCATAATTCTATCAACGACAACAAAACACGGTCAGTCTTGGGCCAGGGAAAGATTTGGTCCAGAGATAACCTGTATTTATGCACCACTTGATTTTATCGTTTCTGTTCGAAAAGCACTCTTAGCGATCCGGCCGGATATCCTGGTCTGTCTCGAGACTGAAATTTGGCCGAACTGGTTGTTGGCAGCCCGCAGAATGGGAGCAAAAATTGCACTGGTAAATGGACGAATTTCCGGCAGATCCATTAAGGGATATTTAAAGATTCGGTTTTTAATTCAAGAAGCCTTAAATCAAATTGAAACGTTTAGCATGATTCGGGAAGAAGATGCCCAGCGATTGATGATGCTGGGCGTTCCCAAAAAGAAAATCGAGATCAATGGAAACGCAAAGTATGATCTCTTGCTGCGGCAGGCTGTCCCCTCCCTTAAGGGTAAAAATGAAAAGCTATACAACCTAAAAGGGAATGAACCGGTTTTGGTCGCTGGTAGCACCCGGGGCTCAGAGCACGAGATCATTGTGAATGTTTATGAAAAAATCCTTCAAACCCTACCAGAAACTCTGCTGATTATCGCACCAAGGCATATTGAAAAAATTCAACATATCATCGATATGGTTAAAGCAAAAAATCTTTCATATCAATTAAAAACCGAAATTGACAAACCTGATTGCTTGAGGACGGCCCCTGTCGTAATCATTAACACCATCGGGGATCTGCAATCTACTTACAGTATTGCTTCAATTGTTTTTTGTGGTGGGAGTTTAGAGCCTTTGGGAGGCCAGAACATTCTTGAAGCGGCTGTGTGGGGCAAACCCGTATTTTATGGGCCTTCAATGGACGATTTTCTGGATGCTAAGGCCGTTCTCGATAAAACGGGTGGCGGTATCCAGGTCAAAGATGATCGGGAATTGGCTGAAAGAATGCTATATTATCTGACCCATTCCGATGAGGCGGATGCTGTCGGTAAGTTGGCCAGAGAAGCGGTCATGTTAAACAAGGGGGCTGCAGATAAACATTCGGCTGTCATATATCGATTGCTTCACCCTTCATCCGTAAATTAGTTACTTAAAATTGAATTTTTTGCTTTTTTAACAAAACGTTTTCTATTTTGCCACTAAGGCACCAAGGCACGAAGAAAGAATAATAAATATATCCTTTGTGCCTGCCCGCCATCGGCTTCGCCTTAGGCGAGGCGGGCGGGTCTTAGAGCTTTTGTGGCAAATATTTAATTATACCTGAAGCGGTAATGTGAGTTTATTTTTGAGCGAACCCTTAATGCCTTGGTTGCGGTTATAAAAGGAGATGGATCAATCGTTTTTGAGTGATCCCTGACCCGTTGATCCAAGGACACTGAGCCAAAGTTTTCCTTTGGAACCCATCTTTTTTCGTTTTCCTGCCGAGGCACTCATGGGGATATGCACAAAATGATTGTTCCAGCTGCCAACGAGGAGTTTTGTCTTTCCCGCCATGCCCGCATGAACTGCATCGCGGCCCAAAAAGCTACAGAAAACGTTGTCATTGGCGTTTGCAGGAAGACTCCTTATCATGTAACTGGGGTCGATATATTTTAGAGATACATCGATGCCCTTGGCATGAAAGTAAGATACTATGGCGTCTTTAAGAAAAAAACCTATGTCTTTGAGTCTGATGTTCCCGGATTCATCCCGTTGAGTGGTGTTGTTTTCAAAAAACTTTTGACCGGCTCCTTCTGCCACCACGATCACAGCATGTCCTCTTTGATCCAGACGCTTTTCAAGGTTGGCAAAGAGGCCATTCGGTCCTTCAAGATCGAAATCCACTTCCGGTACAAGCACAAAATTTACATCCTGTTGGGCCAGCGCGGCGGTCGCTGCGATGAATCCCGAGTTCCTTCCCATCAGTTTAATAAGACCAATTCCATTGGGGTATGCGGCGGCTTCATTATGCGCGCTCCTGATGGCCTGGGTTGCAACATCCACTGCGGTATCAAAGCCAAAAGAACGGGAAACCAGGTGAATATCATTGTCGATGGTTTTTGGAATTCCGACCACACTGATTTTCAGATTTCTTTCGGTTATGGCATCCGTGATTCTAGTGGCGGCTACGAGCGTTCCGTCACCACCGATCATAAAAAGTATGCCGATGTTCATCCGTTCAAGGGAGTCGACGATTTCGTCTATCGGTTGAGGGCCTCTTGATGATCCTAAAATCGAGCCGCCCATTTCATGTATATTGACGACAGTCTCCGGTTTGAGATCCATAATTTCATGCATGTATTTGGGAATGAAACCTTGAAGACCGTATTTAAAGCCAAAAATATTTTTCACGCCATAACCATAGAAAAGCTCCAGAACAATGGCCCGAATGATATCGTTTAAACCCGGACAAAGCCCACCACAAGTTACAAGGCCACACCTGAGCTTGCTCGGATCGAAATATAATTTCTCTCTAGGGCCGGCCAGTTCAAAGGCAGGCAATTCTTTCCCATCGGCAACCATTTTCATAATATTGTTTACATTTACGTCTAGAACAACTTTGTCCGTATCATTTACAAAACTTCGTCTAAGCGTATTCTTTTCCCCTCTTTTGATCGGAGATGGCACTCTAAGGGGCCCGAGGGTTGGAATCGTGGTGTCAATGGCCTCAAATTTCATTATATCCTCTTAGTTTTTTAGCTTGGGATTTTGTGTGTTTTATGACAAAAAATTCTAAATTCATTGAGTGAAAAGTGCCTAAAGTGATCTAAAATGCCTAAAGCCCGCCCTGGTGCGAATCGTTAATATATTGATCTGACTTATATATCAATACAAACATGACTTTTATTAGTATAGAGTATTGGTAATCGGTCTGGGCCAGGGTTAAGGTATTCTGTCAATTTTATTTAATATAAATAGCCGGAGCGTAGCGACTCAACAGCAACTTTAGATCACTTGTAACTTTTCCGGCTTGGCCAGGCTATGTGCCGTTGAATTTAAATTCGCCTTTGCCTAAAATATCATGCAAGTGTAAAATCCCCTGAACTTCTCCTTTAGTGTTTGTTATGGGGAGTACCGTGATCTGGTGTTTTTCCATCATGTTCAGGGCATCATAGGCCGGAGAATTCAGTGTGACGGTTCGTGGATTTTTTGTCATAATGTCCTCAACAGTTAAATCAACAATAGATTTCTTATCGGCAATCAGACGTCTTAAATCACCATCGGTAAAGATGCCGGCAAGTTTTTTATCTGATCTAATAACAAGTGTTACCCCTAATTCCAGTCGATTGATTTCCTTTACAGCATCTTCCAGGGAGGTTCCTTCGGGAACCTGTGGAATTGAAGCTCCGGTTAGCATCATTTCTTGAACGTTACGTGAAAGCCGCTGCCCCAAAATACCTCCGGGATGAATTTTTTTGAAATCGCATGATTTGAATTGTTTTTTGTTGCTCAGGGTAACGGCAAGGGCGTCTCCCATGGCAAGCAGCGCGGTTGAACTGGCGGTTGGTGCAAGGCCCATGGGGCAGGCTTCCCTTTCCACGCCAACATCGATGATGATGTCACTATGTTTGGCCAGTGTCGACGTTTTGTTCCCGGTAAAGGCGATAGTGGTGCATCCGATTTTTCGTATACTGGGTAGGAGTGAATTCAGCTCATCGGTTTCTCCACTATTGGAAAGTGCGATGAATATATCATCCGAATCCACGATACCGAGATCGCCATGCATGGCCTCAGCAGGATGCAAAAAAAGGGACCGTGTTCCTGTGCTGTTTAAGGTGGCGACAATTTTTCGACCCACCAGACCGGATTTGCCAATGCCGCTGATGATCAATCTTCCTTTGGAACGACAGATAAGCTCCACCATTTTAGGGAAGTTGTCATCAATTCGATCTGCGAGCTTTAAGATCCCTTCAGCTTCTATTTTTAAAACCTTTATGGCTTCTTTGATAATCATGTGAGATGTAATCCCTTTTGTTTGTAACTTTTTCCCAAATTGCGCCATTGTATTACAAATCAAATATCTTTAGGAGGTTGTATCGCTATTTTAATAAAAACATCACCAGGATAAAATATATGTCGTATTGTATCACTTTTTCAAAATATTTCATTAATAATATTGGAATATGCGTATCTGTTTAATTTTGGGAGAACATATTGCAAGTAAAGTGGCAACCTTTAAAATAAATTGACAACTTTTAAATAAAAAATCAAGAGCTCTTTTTTTACTGATATCCAATAAAATCTCTGAAAAATTATGGTTGACAAGCTATATTTGTCTGCTTATATTGCGCCAGTTTTTCGAATTTAGTCAAAAAGGCCGGGTGTATGCGCGTCCCCTGGCCTTTTTTTTGACCGGTATGCTCCTTGCGTCCCGTCATTCAGGATAGGGTTAAGGAGAGCTATATTAGCTAACTGTAATTTTTGCCGGGCGCGAAGCACTGCCGAAAGGCAGAATCTCTGCTCTCTAATGAGAGGAGGGTTTACTTTATTTGAAAGGGGGTGATTCCGATGGTTTGTACAACGATTAGAGAAGGTTTTGAGTGTCCTTTTATGACGGCTAAGGGGTGTTCCTATAATGGCGGCGTTTGTCATGAGGTTGTGGAGAAATGTGACGGCTGTAACCGCAACGTTCAATATTCATCCAGATGGTATTGCACGGCTTGCCCCGATCCTTCCTTGAAATGGAAGGTGGGAGACTGCAATTTTGCCTCACATATTACCAAAACCTCTTCTTCTGCCTCGAACGGAAAACTTAATCCGATCAAAGCATCCAAGAGAGGAAACAGGTAATGTCAATTTTGATCTTAGAATGAACCCCGCTCGCTAATCGAGCGGGGTTTTTACATATAAAATCTTAGTCTACGCCTGTGTATAGTTCTCATCCCCCCGAATTTTCAAGCTCTTTTCACTTGACATAATTCATGTCAGCGCGATAAAACTCGTCAATAACCAAAGTTTCATATATCATCTCATGGCAATATTTGTTAACTCATGTTTCACACCCTTAATTTTCAGCAACATCAATACGTCATCGCATTTATAAATTAGAGCACTTAGACATAAAGAAAATATAACACATTGATATCCAAAGGAGGTCAAATTCATGAATCCCATTGCTCAATCCCTCAACCAGATCATCGAAAGCGGTAATCCACATCTTATGGAGATGCTGTCTGATATGGGAAAGAACCTTTTTTTTCCCAAGGGGATTTTGAGTCAAAGTGCTGAGGCCAAGGAAAAAGCGTATAAGTTAAATGCCACTATCGGTATTGCCACTGAGAAGGGGAGAACCATGTATTTCCCTTCCGTGATGGATTCCATTTGCAACACCCGGCCTGAAGCATCGATAACCTATGCACCATCTTTTGGCATTCCAGCGCTTCGAAAGGCTTGGCAGGAATCCTTGTTTACAAAAAACCCTTTGCTTTCCGGTAAAATCATCAGCCTTCCTGTGACGACATGCGGTATTACGCATGCCATCAGCATGTTTGCGGACATGTGGATAGACCCGGGTGATGTGATAGTGTTTCCCGATATGATGTGGGGAAACTATAATATGATTCTAAATGTCAAAAAAGGAGCGGTCATCAGCCACTATCCCTTATTTTCTGCAAACGGTGGATTTAATCTGGCGGCTTTTGAGGAAACCCTCCGAGCCGAAGCAGAAAAACATGATAAAATTTCCGTCATGCTTAACTTCCCCAACAATCCCACCGGATACTCGGTGACCAAAGAAGAAGGGGAACACATCGTCAAAATCCTTGCCTCCATTGCCGAGGCGGGTACGAATGTTATTGCTGTTACCGACGATTCATATTTTGGGCTTTTCTATGAAGACCAGGTTCTTAAAGAGTCCCTTTTTGCAAGTCTTTGTGATCGGCATCCCAGGTTGCTTGCCATTAAGCTCGATGGTGCTACAAAAGAAAACTTTGTCTGGGGTTTGAGAATCGGTTTTATAACATATGGATGTCGTATAAATGGCGATCCACTGCCTGTGTATGACGCACTGGAAAGAAAAACAGCAGGATGCATCAGGGGATCCATTTCCAATGCTTCCCATCTGGGCCAGACCATTGTACTAAAGTCCATGCAGGGAGATCACTTCACAGCAGAAAAAGAAGAGAAATTCGAAATACTTCAAAACAGGGCCCTATGCGTGAAAAAAGTACTTTCAGATTCAAAATACAAAGCAGTTTGGGATGCTTATCCTTTTAATTCCGGCTATTTTATGTGTATCCGATTGAAGACCGTTAACGCAGAGACACTCCGGGTCCACCTTCTAGAAAAATACGGTGTGGGACTTATCTCCATTGGGGACAAGGATTTGAGAATCGCTTTTTCCTGTCTGGAAGAGAGCGAAATACCTGATCTTTTCAATATTATTCTACAAGGAATACAAGATATTGAAGGACGCGACAGTTAGAATCTTATTGAAATTTGAGTCGATTTTCGTACCTGAATATTGCTAAAAAGCCTTTGATGTAACAGAACGAAATACATTTATTTCGTCATAAAAAACCTGGTCCTCTGGGCCAGGTCAGAGTTCTCTGGCTCTGCCAAAAGAATTGCTGTAAGAGTTTGAAGTGAACTAAAGTTTAAAGTGAGCTAAAGTTAAGGCATTCTGTCAATTATATAAAATCAGCGGAGCGAAGCGACTCCATCACTTCCCCGTTTAATACGGGATAAATAGGCACTTTAGATCACTTTAGGCACTTTTAACTTGTCTGGCTTTCGGGGAAACAGCCCCTTTTAGGGGTAAACCAAAGCCTGGTCCTTTGGGCCAGGATTCTTTACTAAGGCAACCCACATATGATGAGACCAGTAGATCTGTGGCACTTTTAAGCCGTTTTAAAAAAAGTATCCGATCCGTTGTCGACAAAGAGCCTTCCGTCAATATCGCTCTAGCCGGTAAATGGACCTTATACTTTATACTCATCGGTCTTATTGCAGGGCTGGGCTCCGTCGTTTTTCATTACCTATGCCAGCTCGGTGCGCATTATTTTATGGATTCTATAGCAGGCTACCGACCGCCGGCGCCGGCAGGTGAGCATCATCTCATACCGCCTACGAGTAGGCCGTTTAATCCCATCATTCTTTTATTTCTCCCCGCATTTGGAGGTCTTCTTAGCGGTTGGCTGGTGTATACCTATGCACCCGAAGCCGAAGGTCACGGGACGGACGCTGCCATCGACGCCTACCACAGAAAAGGTGGTTTTATACGGGGCAGGGTTCCGATTATCAAGACTATTGCTTCCGCCCTTACACTGACAACCGGCGGTTCAGGTGGACGGGAAGGTCCCATCGCTCAAATCGGAGCGGGTTTTGGATCATTTCTGGCGACAACATTAAAACTGTCGGACCGGGAGCGGAGAATCATGATGGCTGCGGGCGTCGGTGCCGGGGTTGGCAGTATCTTTCGTGCGCCGATGGCCGGGGCGCTTTTTGCCGCTGAAGTGCTGTACCGTGATCCTGAATTTGAACCTGAAGTGATTATTCCTGCAGGCATCTCCTCGGTGGTCGCCTATTGCCTGTTTTGCCTGGTATACGGATGGGGATCTTTGTTTGAATCGCCGGATTTTTTATTTCGGAATCCTCTGGAATTGGGGCCTTATTTAGTGCTTTCCCTAGTTCTTGTGTGCATCGGTGTTTTTTACATCAAATCCTTTTATGGCGTCATCAGGATTGCTAAGGTCATCAAGATTCCCAACCACTTGAAACCCGCCATTGGCGGATTGTGTACCGGTTTGGTCGGCTTCTTCTTGCCTCAGACCCTGGCCTTTGGATACGGTTTTGTTCAGAAAGCCATATACAATGAGCTGACAATTCCATTTTTGTTTTTTCTTGCCATTGGAAAAATACTTACAACATCATTTTCCATCGGGTCCGGTGGCAGCGGCGGTGTATTTGGCCCATCCGTCGTCATCGGCGGCGCCATGGGCGGTGTTGTGGGAAAAATTTTCCATCAAATCATGCCGGGCATTGTCACTGAACCGGGTGCCTTTGTTATTGTAGGTATGGCGGGTTTTTTTACGGCAGTTTCAAATACTCCGATTTCAACCATTATTTTTGTCAGTGAGATGACCAATTCATATCATCTGCTTCTCCCCAGTCTTCTGGTATGTTCCGTATCTTATCTTGCCGCACGAAAATGGACAATTTATGACAGACAAGTCAAAAGCAAGGTCAACTCTCCGGCCCATGCAGGAGATTTTTTCGTGGATATCTTGCAGGCGATTCGGGTCAAGGATCTCATGCACCTGGTAAAAAAGGTGGACGTTATTCCGCGGGACATGACTTTTGGAGATTTCAGGAGATTTTTTCCTGAGACAAAGCAGCACTATTTCCCGGTGGTGGATCCGTTTAAGAGGCTGGTGGGGATATTTTCGAGTACGGACATCAGGGCCGTGCTCTTTTCACGGGGAATCGGGAATCTTGTGGTGATGAATGATGTTGCGACCTTTGATATTATCTTTACTACACCTTCAGAAGATCTGAATGCGGTTTTACAAAAGTTTACCATTAAAAATATCGACAGCCTGCCTGTGGTCAGTGACGAAGATCATGGTATCCTTATCGGGATGCTGAACCGAAGAGAGGTTATCGCATATTACAACGAGCAAATACAGAATATGAAAAACAAAACTTGACGGCTTTGTAAAAAGTCCAACTTCTGTGTTGCGCTGCATTCCTCGGAATTGGCGCGCCTTTTTATCCCGCTGATTTTAGCGGGGGAATTTGAAGCTTTTTACGAAGCCGTCGATTTTTAACTTGTCAATATTTTACTTCAATTAAAAACAGTCCGTGTGGCGGCGCAGTAATCCCGGCGAGGTTACGATCTTTTGAGACGAGAATCCGCTTAAAGTCATCGGATGTAATTTTGTCAAGACCGACATCCACAAGTGTTCCCACAATATTGCGTACCATAAATTTTAAAAATCCGTCACCTTCTATTTTTAAGACCAGGTAATCATCGTCTGTTTTTACAATATCAGCGTTTATAATACTCCGAACCGAAGAAGCCCTTGGACTTCCCGATCCCTCGAACGCTTTGAAGTCATGACTGCCGATGATCCAGCGGAGCGCTTCTTGGATAGCGCTCAGGTCGAGTTTTTTCCGAATATGCCAGGCATACTGACGGAAGATAGCGACAGGGAGCAATCGATTCAAAATTCTGTAATGGTACACTTTGCTTTTAACATCATATCGAGCATGGAACTTTTCTGGAACCACTTTGCACGAAGTTATAACAATATCTTCCGGCAAAAGGCTGTTGAGTCCTTTTAGAAAAACTTCGGGAGTCAGCGATGTGGCGCATCGAAAATTTGCTGTCTGGTTTAAGGCATGTACACCGGCGTCAGTTCTGCCCGAGCCTATCACAGTAATGCGATCTCCTGTCATGGTCATCAGTGCCTTCTCGATTTCGCCCTGAATGGTTCGATCCTCGGCTTGTCGCTGCCAACCGTGATAGGCGCTGCCATCGTATTCAATGGTAATTTTAAAGTTCGGCATGAGAAATTCGGATTAAAGCCTGTTGCAGGGTATATTCCCAAGCTGGCGTTCGAAGAATTCATCCATCGAATCAGCGAATTGACTGAGCGGATACTCGACGTCACAGAACCTGCAACGCAGATAAACTCGCCGTCACGATTTTTGAATCACCAGTCGGTCTTTACATTCGGGGCATCGAGGGGCTTGTCTATTCATATATTAGCTCTTTAAGGTACTATCTCACCTGAAGTTTTAGAATGCAGATTGACAATATTCTGCTATTCTGTCAAATAAAATCTAAAATATATTGGTCTGTCATCAAATTTATAAGGAAAAATAACAATGGGAATTATCATGTGCCCTGGTTTTGAGGCTGCCGGGATTGCCGCCGGTCTCAAGAAAAAAAACAAAAAGGATCTCGGGCTTATCTTTTCCAAGGTGCCGGCAAATGTCGCCGGTGTGTTTACCCGGAACCGGGTGAAGGCGGCGCCGGTAATTCTTGACAGCGAACGAATAAAATCGGGCGTTTGTCAGGCGATTATTGTTAACAGTGGAAATGCCAATTGCTGTACCGGTGAACAGGGAATTCGTGATGCCGAGACCATGGCGAGTTTATCCGCATCTGAACTCGGGATTTCGGAAGATCTGGTGCTTGTGGCCTCCACAGGTGTTATTGGCGAGCCGTTGCCATTAGAGAAGATTAAAACAGCTATCCCTGACCTTGTCGGATCACTTCAACCCGGAGGGATTCCTGATTTGGCCAGTTCGATCATGACCACGGATACGGTACCCAAAATGGTTTCCGGACAGGGGATTGTGGAAGGGAAGTCTTTTATTGTTACCGGTGTTGCCAAAGGTGCTGGAATGATCCGGCCGGATTTGGCGACCATGCTCTGTTTTGTCTTTACCGACGTAAACGCAGCATCAGAAGTTTTAAAGGAGGCTTTGGTTTCCGCAATAGATCGGTCTTTTAACCGGATCACAATTGATGGAGATACCAGCACCAATGATACGGTGTTGATGATGGCCAACGGTTTGTCCGGTGCGGTTATTGAAAACCCCGGCCAGAAAGAAATTTTTCAAAAGGTTTTAAACCGGATCTTTTTGGATCTGGCTAAACAACTGGTCAGAGACGGCGAAGGCGTGACAAAGCTGGTTGAAATCATTGTTCGGGGAGCGGCTTCGGATTCTGATGCCAAAAAGATTGCAGATACGGTTGCCCATTCTCCTCTGGTGAAAACCGCATTTTTCGGTGAGGACGCCAACTGGGGAAGGATTATCGGCGCTGTTGGCAGAGCTGGCGTTGATGTAGATCCTGACAGGATTGATCTTTATTTTGACGATGTGCAAATGGTGAAAGCCGGCATGGGTTGCGGGAAAACCGTTGAGCTTGAGGCCACAAAGGTTTTGAAAAAATCTGAGTTTACGGTGGCCGTTCACTTGAATATGGGGCAGGGTTTTGGGTCCATGATCACCTGCGATTTTTCCGTGGATTATGTTAAGATTAATGCGGATTATAGATCCTAAGTTTTCGATTCATAAATGGTTCTTTTTCCGATGAACGGCGTTCTCCGCGGGTTTCCGGCTGCGGTGTACAGCATGTACACCTCACCGAAAACCCTTGTGCGGCCTTGTTCATCGAAAAAATTACATATTTATGAACCGAAAACGAATCTATCTTTTTTGAAAACATATAGCGATGAATGGTACTTATAAAAAACAATGTCTTTGATGCGTCTGCAAAAATTTTTGTCAAAAGCCGGCATCTGTTCAAGAAGAAAAGGTGAAGAATATATTAAAGCCGGGCTTGTGCGTGTAAACAACACGGTTGTTACGGAGTTGGGCACAAAAATAGATCCTGTAAACGATCGAGTAGAATTTAAGGGTAAGGTTGTCACACCGGAAAACGATCTTGTATATATCGCACTCAACAAACCAAAAGGATATGTGACAAGCTGCAGTCAACCGGGTGAAAAGATTGTGCTTGACCTTATTGATATTCCTCAGCGTATTTATCCCATAGGAAGGCTTGACAAGGACTCGACCGGGCTTTTAATCCTCACCAATGACGGAGATCTTCATCACAGGCTTTTGCATCCTTCTTTTGATCATGAAAAGGAATACGATGTCACCGTATCAAATCCCATAACAGATGGAGCACTGCAAAATATTGCCGGAGGTATGCCAATGATGGGGACAAGAACAAGGCCTGCAGAGATTATCAAACTTTCTTCCAGACGTTTTCGAATTGTGCTCAAAGAAGGTAAAAACAGACAGATAAGACGAATGGTTCGAAAAGTGGGAAACCATGTCACAAGATTAAAACGGTTGAGAATTTCAAACATCAAACTCAAAGGGCTTGATGAGGGGGCATGGCGCTATTTGACGGAAAAAGAAAAAAAGGCGCTGATAACTTGATGGAAGCGGTTGTTTTTAACCAATATTAGGAAACATTTGTTGACATAGATATGGTGGTGGACTTAAAATAATCAAATAAAAAAATAATATATTTAGTATAACCCAAAAAGAGGACACACCATGTTGAGAGTAGGGCCGTCGTCCGGGGAGATAAAGAATATGTCGGATGAGGATATTTTCTCGTCACGATTAAAACTTCTTATCATCATGGCGAAGTCTTATTTAATTGGGTGCCCTATAGGAAAGTATCGAAAACAAGCCATCATAGAA